>ERZ791601.394-NODE-394-length-38206-cov-15.010196_pt1 | contig 38206 bp, 23 predicted proteins | sample MGYA00509967_ERZ791601 | MGnify/ENA primary metagenome ERZ791601 (study PRJEB30046, sample SAMN00791930) | human gut metagenome | study: EMG produced TPA metagenomics assembly of the A metagenome-wide association study of gut microbiota in type 2...
GTTCGTTTCCGAGCATTTGGGAGAATTCGCGCACCGCGTCGGTCATGTCGTTCGGGGATTCGGTATACTTGAAGTATGTAACGATCTTCGGCTTATCGGTCTTCTTGAACGACTCGAAGAATATATCGAAGCAGCTGCGCATATCGGCGCTGACGTCTTCGAAAAACAGGAAGAAGCTCAAGTCGCTGTCGGCAACGTGTTCCTTCAACTCATTCTCGGTCATTTCGTTCGCGTTCAGGATGGAGAAATTTATCCCGCTGTCAAAATACATCTCGTTGAGCTGGCGGAAGAAATCCCTCACCTCGGTCATGTCGCCCATGACCGCATCGCTTGACGGTACAAGGAAAATTTTAATGTTCTTCATCTTTTTTGCCCCTTTTCATTTTGTAATGCCGTTTTAACATCATTTTTATTGTAGATTAATTTGTCGAAAAAAGCAAGGAAATACGCTTCGATTTAAACAAAACATTTTAGTGAATTGCTCATAAATATATGACAATTGTAAAAAATGCAGCAGCGTACAACACAGTAGTCGCTTTTATAAAAAATCCGCTCTAAATCGTACCGACGGTACAATTCAAAGCGGATACGCTCTTTAATTTCAACTTAAATATTTAACCATCTTTTAACTGTATCAAGAACTTGCGCCGCATTTTTTCCCGTGCCGCTGTATAACTCCGCAAATTCTTTTCCCTGGATGCCATATATGTTTTCACACTCTGACAGAACAATGTATCCGCCTGCCGCAATATTCATCATCTCTCCCCACGGAGCGATAAAACTGATGTCATCATCTATCTGCACTGCTATAATCGGATTTCCTTTTGATTTGTACAGCATCTTTTTTTCGTCAACCAACTCATATTTTCGGCAGAATGTCGAATCGGGAACAATATATTCCTCTCCGCCTATGCTTTTGACTATCCAGCCCGGTTTGCCGGTTTGGGGATCGGCGGTCACCGCATTGTCGGTCTCATGCATTCCGTTCGCCATAATCGTCGAAACCTTTTCGCCGATGTATCCACGCCTTGCCGTTATCTGTGCTGTTTTTATATATTCTGCCGGCACCATATCTCCGTTTTTTATACCATCGGCAAGGTATTCTTTTAAATCACTGACGCTGTTAAATACTTTATTCATATTATCTCCAAGTAATTCAATATAGTCAATCGTCAAAAGTTTTTTGACGATGTTCCGAAACCGCACTCATACGCCTAAAAAATCCCAAATGACAGACAATCCGTGCAACCGCCAAAAGACGTCGGCTTAGAGGGCGGGTGAAACCCCGATAGCCAAAGCAATTTGACTACCGAGGTTTTCTTAGCTGATTTCCGAACCTCAAAAGATAACTCTCGGGTTTTATAGGCTACTCTTCCGGTTCGATGATTCTCGCCGTGTTCCCGCTTGAGTATTAATTGTTTTTTGTCGAAGCTCCGAGTGCATCCGACCAAGCCGAACATTATATGGCTCAGTCACCTTTTTCTCAATGCTTCTCCTCAACAAAACTCTTTTTTGCACAGTCTTTTAACATGTGCACTCTTTTTTAGTACACATCAAGCGTGCCGCCTCAATAACCGCAGAAGGTTCAAGTGTCGGAAAATAGGAAAACGGTGTGTATTTCAAAATGGACGAGTCTTTAACAAACGGATACCGTTCTCTATAGAGCCTAAATCCGACACCGTAGACATCTTGGCGCGATTCGGCAAGTGCTTCTTGCTCTGCAGCATAAAATGTTTCTCCGATTTGATACAAATATTGAATTGATGCCCACATAGCCATACCTTCATAGACAATGGCTCTTGCTCTCTGTGTGCACGCACGGTTTCCCATTTTATATATGCGAAGAACGTCATTGTCATTCCAGTTCAGGTACTGCCAAATATGAGTCAATTCATGAACCGTCGTATCAATTGCGGCACGTCTTGGGCTCCCGTTTTCAATAACAAGATTGTACTTTCCGTTTTTCTTCTGAGCAAATCCCAAAACTCTTGCTGCCACATCTTTGCTGGGTCTGAATACCGCTCCGGCGCATTTTGCCACTTCTCTGGCATCGGTTGTTTTAACGCCTATGGGAACTCTGAATCTAATATCAAAGAAATCTTCCATAAGCCCTAAGCAACGATAAAATAACTCTTTGAAATCGGCAAGTGTCGTTATCGCGCTTGCGGAACAATCATTACATCTTATTCGGCCGTCATTAAGCTGTTCATAACTCACACCGGTTAACGGCAGCGAACAGAAATCACAATGATTCTCCGTTTCAACATCAAGCTGATTTTTCGCCGTTATATCGCATTTTCTGGCTAATGTTAAAGAGTTATTGCACCACCCTCGCGCACATAAATATTCTCTCAATTCGTCGATATGGATTCGTTCATCGATTTCCTCATATCCGAACTTCAAGAAGCATTCACGCTGATAACGGGTTTTTTCAACAGGTTCGGAAAGATCTTCGTCACTGCAGCCGGTTTGGGATTGCGGCTCTTCGTCAAGAACGTCGACGTCGTCCGTATCCGGAGATTCGAGTGTAGCTGTTTCCGGCTCACCGTCAGCTCCTTCGGGCTCAGAAGAAACAGAAGATATTGGCTGTTCTTGTTCTTGTTCTTGTTCTTGTTCCGGTTTCGGTTCCTGAGTCGGTTCCTGTTCCTGAACCGGTTCCTGTTCCTGAGTCGGTTCCTGTTCCTGAACCAGTTCCTGTTCCGGAGCCGGCTCCTGTTCCTGATCTTGATGCGTCGATTCGTCTTTTGAGACAATCTCAATATTATCTTCGCTTGAAGAAGCGATATTCTCTATCTGATCGAGACCGGTCTCGACTTCTTCTACGTCAGCATCATTTAATTCAATTTCGGATTTAGCCGTGCTGTCGGCGGGCTCTGCAGAAATCCCGGAAGTTTCTTGGGCAACTTCTTCCGTCTTTTCGGGACTTTCTATATCGCCTTTTTCCTTTTCTTTGCCGCCGAACCATCTTTTGATTCTGTCTAACCATCGGGCAGCAAAATTCTTTTTCTCTTCTTCTTTGTTTTCGTCGGCAGAAATCTCCGGCGGAGGCAAAACTTCGGGCTCGGGCTCGACTATTTTTTCAAAATGCCAATCAAGAAAATCTGCAATTATCTCCATGAATCGCATAAAATTCTTTTCGATCGCATTTAACAGTCCGAGATCCACATCACTGTCTTCGATAATATATATATAACCGGGCTCGATATCGCCTTCCGCAGGATAGACAACATAGTTGAGCATTCCGTCAACATCCTCCGCGATATCCTTCGGACGTTTTGATACTACCGCAAGATACTGCCAGCCATCGGGAAAAACAGATTTAAATATCTCCGAAAGCAACAGACAAACAGTAAAGCAAATATTATCATCCGAATCAGGCAATTTTATTCGGAGCATAGACTTGTTGCGATACTCTCTTGTATAGTTGTCAACACCGGGATCTTCCGAGAAATCGATCAATCTTGCTGTTTTGAGATTGTGGCTGTCACTCATTTCAATGTAGCCGGTAGTTACAACGCTGAAATCCGCCCTGATCTCGGCAAATTCCACATCAACTATCTTCTTATTTGAAACAACCTCAAAATTCGCAGCAAAGTCCAACGAATAGCTTCTGACTTGTCTGTAATACTTTCTGCTGTCAAATTGATCCGAAGCGCGCCTTAAAACGACACCGCTTTGAGGCGACACATACTTAACCTGATAGTATTTACCATCGTATGTTACAAACTGTCCGGGAAGAACGGTCTGCGCAACATGACTAAACAGCTTGGCATCAATATATCCTTCCTCATCCTTTTCATCCTCAAGAATATAATAGGCATTCTTCAATGATGCGGAAAAATACTTTTCAAATTCTTCGTCAGAAACGCTGTAAACGCTGATCGATTTTGTTGTAAACTCATCAATGCTGGCGCGGATGCTTTCAACCGTAAATATCGTTTCGTCTGCATATGTATACTTTTTGAGTAACGAAAGCATTACTCCGTATGCATCATTAGTCTCTATTCCGATAAGGTGCAGTTCCTTGATTATTTCGTCTTCCGTCATCGGCTTTAAAGTCATCATAATAATTAACTTTAAAATAGTATTGCGCTCGGTTTTCGCATAGTCGGGAACAAAGGACGGAATCGCGTTCGGATTTGATATAAACATCTGCTTGTTGAAACGCATATAGTCCCTCAGCAGATAGTTTTCCGACAGTACATTAACAAACACATGATTACTTCCGCGGGACAGGTATGCTCGCATTACGCTAAACATATTACAGAACTCATCTTCGGCAATCAAAAATTGTTCCTTGGTTTTTGCAGAGCTCCAAAGAGTTGACACAAATTTGATCTTCTCATAAAGACTTTTCTGCTGGCTTGGCTGATTTATGTAGCGACAAATCGTAGGGTAATACTGTCCCGTAATCCACTTAATATCTCTAATCGGAGATTTTCTCTCGCTATACCACGTTACGGAAGGTACCTAATTTTTCACTGCAATTGCAGCAAGCTCAATTCCGTTTCCGAGATATCTTGTTTGTTTGTCAAAAAACTGCTGCCTGCAGAAATCTCCGTCGGCATCCCATGACATGGCGGTATAACTGCACCGCGGCACCGGAGCCGCCACAACGTCTGTTATTTCAGTTCGGAGCAGGTGTGACATCGTATCAATCAATCCGTCCACATACCTGTCACAGATACAATATACCGGAATCTTTCCATCAACATTCATCTCTTCCGCCATAATACTCAACGCAACCTGGCTGGTATTGAGCATCAAAGACGGTTCTATTATCATCACAAAATCCGTTTGACTGAAAAATCCGCGGTTTGCATTGATAACCTTTTTATCATAAAGCTGCGTAAATGTAAGAATTCCGACCTCACATTCCGGATCTTTATCAGACAAGAAGTTGACTCTCCACAATGACCTCATATGGCTATATTCACGCAATGTTTCCGAAAGCCATTCTTTTACATCCGGAGCCGTATTCATTCTGCCGCACAGCACAATGCACTTTTTCCCCGCCAAAAGCGATTTGATCATCGGAAGAGTAATATACATACCGAGATCACGGTAGAAGGGATTGAAGAAAACGACATTTTTGTGATGTATCATATCCGATGTTGCTTGCACGCAATCCACGTCAGCAACCTTATATCTGCCGTTCAAGTCAAAGTACTCAGAGACTATTTTGTCATCGGCATCGTCGGATTCACCGAGTTTTTTAATAAGATCTGCCGCAGTGTCCGTTCTCAGAAACTCGCATCCGGTATGTGCGGATAACAGCGGCGACGGTAAAATTCGCTCAAATATTCCCCTGATCTTATAATAATTGCTTATTCTTCTCGCTTCGGAATCATCACCGAAAATGCAATGTTCAAACTCCTCCTTGGTTTGGCCGTTGATAAAGCAGTATATTTCATTCATCACAATTACAGCCGAACACGGAAAAATTATAAACCAAATCCTGCTCTCGGGACCGCGAACCCAAGTCAAGCCCAGGTATAGACCGGCTGCCAAGATTGTTCCGCCGACAATCCAGAAGAAAAATTTTCTGAAATTCTTCCACGTGTTCTTCAAGAACCATTCGTCATACTCTTCGTCATATTTATAAAGTCCGAAAGAAAAGACTTCCAACACTCTTCTGTTTTTAAAAACAGAAGCACAAACGGGACACAGGATAAGCTTTATCACAAAAAATCCTACCATCAACAGCATATTGACGATAACCAGACTTGAATGTAAAAGGGGGGATGCGAATCCGATTATCTTTTCTATACGATCATAATTTTTAATTATGACAGGTATGGCGATAATCATTGATATAAACGAAAAAACAACAAGAGGGAATTGTCGTATTCTTCTGCTTTTCCTTGCGTTTATCAGATTTAATATAACACACATAAGTGCAGTGTTTAGAATCGGAATCAACGCTTTAATCACATCTATCATCGTATAATTCCTCCCTGTGAATTTCCACCCCGACGACAAAATCGAACGGCAACATCATATCCATGCCGGAATTATTGACCGCAACAGGATATAGCTCTTTAGAATAAACAGCATATAAGTCACTCTCAAACGGCGGCTGATGTATGTCAATGTTCAATCTCGTTTCCGGACGCTTTGATGTAAAATCAACATCAAGGCGGTAGATCTTGCTCCACTCCTTCAATTTGGATAGCAGCACATTGATCGCATTGATATGCTTATATCTCAAATAGTGTTCTTCACTGTGGGAAAACTTTTTGCTCGTTGACAACGCAAGATAAGAAACTCCTCTGGAATGCGACGCAATCGCACTCATATATTTGGAATAATCCCCGGCATTGTTCACCAATTTGTTAAATGCCGCTTTAATCCTCAAGTTGTATTCTTTTATCAGTCCGTTCAAATTGAGCTTCTGCGCAACCAGAGCGAGTATTCCGCAGAGCACAACGATAGCAACAGCAACCAACACCATTCCGAATAATACGAAAAAGTCCGAATGCGTCTCTTTGGTTTTTAGTATGATTGCAGGGAGTGTCGAAAAAAACAGAGCCAGGCTCGCTGTAATAAAAGAAATAATCGCAGGTACTTTTACGACTCGTCCTATTAGATTTTTTCTAACAGAATCAGAAGCCTTCATAAGATCATCATAATCAGCTACTTTATCTGTCGGCAAATTTCCTTGGATATTAACTATACTATGATATAACCCATCTGTCTCACGAAGAAGATCTTCTTCCTGGTACTTGTTCAGGGGTTCAACCTCGCATTCTTCAAAGGTACATACGCCTCTCATCTTGTCAGCAGTTTGGTCAAGTGTTCTTTCGGCAGAACGAACACTTTTAACAAGGTCTTCCTCTATTGACTCCCGTTGTTTATCCCAAGCAGTAACATCGGACAAAGTCCCGCTCGAGAGGAGACGGAATGACTTCATCTTGACCTCTCTGCTTTCCGATACGGGAAGTTTCAATGCAACCGGAACCTCGACTCGGTAATTCGGCAATTCTTCTTCCTCGCATATTTGGCTTTCGATATCTTTTCGCACATCCCTTTCCAACGCCTGCTTCGCACTCCTCAGACGGTTGGATACGGTTTGAAAAGCCTCTCTCATCTTTTTCTTGTCAATAATGCTCTTGACCGTATAAAGACGATACGCCTGTAACGTCGCAGCGTCTACGACATTGGTGGAAAGCAGTCTAACGGAAAGCCAGAAATTAAAATTATCTGCCTCTCTTTGAACAGCCCCCAGCTTCTTATAATCATATACCAGGAATCGGCAAATTCCGGGATACTGATTCCTTTTCCAAAATTCGGAGCTCTCCGATTCTCTGCGCGAAAGCCAGGTAGAATCAACATCCTCCTCACTATCTTTATCGTCGTTTCTTTCTCTGACGCTGACAATGATAATGGAGGAAGGCAGTCGTCCGTCGAATTGATACTTCCTGACTAATTCCCGACGCACCTCTGCTTTTGTTTTGTCAACAACAGGTGTATAAATTATCCTTGGTGCCATGTGTTCTTCCGTGATAACTTCCGGCTCAAAATCCACTTCAATCGTCGGAATGCCTCCTAACATTTGAGTGAGTCTCACCAGAGGAACATCGTTTTCATGCACATCATCGCCATTATTCTGATTAATCAGAAAATCATAAGGGTTTTGAGGCACACTTTGGCACGCGGCCATGCAATCATCATCAATAAATCTGATGATGATTGCACGCCACTCTTCCTTGTCATCCGTCAAGGAGTTCAATTCCGGAAGAGCGGTTTCAACAGTGGTTCCGGATTCATTCCATTTACATACACCTATCCTGTTGCTTTTTAATGCATCGGCAAACAAGGCTTGATACTTTGCAAATTCCTCAATTGTTTTTGCATTTTGTATAATAACAGAATACGTATAAATCACCACCTTCAAAAAACATAGGACCGATTATATTAAGGCGTTGGCGATATCCGACACCTTTTGGGCATCCTTTTTAAGTCCAAGTTCAGAAAGTGTATTTGCAATGGTATCGCAAGTTCTTATAAACAGAGATTCTTTGTAGATAGAAGGATGCTTCTTGCTTTCCAGAGCAACCGAATTCAAATGCTTTTCAAACTGCTCCATAATAATCTTGCCCATTACTTCGGAGAGCTCTTTTTGACTGCAGAATCTGGACAGATATTTTTTAATTTCTCCCAATTCAGCCATGAGTATTTTAATGACATCCTCTTCACAATAGCCATTAGCCGTTGAGGATTTCTTCATAAGCATAGGAATATCGAAGATGCTCTCCGACGGAACGTTATCTGCACCGATACCGGGCTCAGACGCCTTATATGAGCTAAGCGAAGAGAGTAAAATACCGTTCTCAAGCTCCACGCCTTCCTCCAGGTCATCCTGTGTCCTGAGTTCGACATCTGCGAGAATACTCTCGCCCAACTTGGGATAAATCGCGATTGCATCAAGCACTTCATACAGTTTATCGCACTCGGTGCCGTTGGAGACAATAAGCCTGTCATCATCCATTTTAAGCAGTGTTTTGCGCGCCTTGTAAACCCTGCGACCGGTTCCCTCATCGAAGAGAATAATGTATTTCCTCAAGATGGCCCAGAAAAATGCTGCGTAGATATTGTACTCCTGCCTATTCTGATTTTCCTCATCAAGATCGGGCATCTTGGTTATAATATGCCACCAGCGATCAATGTGCGGGCTGATCTCTCTGCTGCGATATGTTTCGGGATGGATCCCGCGAATCAGCTGATAATAAGCTTTAAAGTACTCGCCGCCGTTTCTGCTATGCGTTTCCGTCTTCTCCGGAGGAGCAAATTTGCTCAGATCATTCGCTCTCAGGCCATAATATGCCTTGTAGAACATGACCATGTAATTCGGGATACTGTCATCGGGTTCTCCGCCGAAATTTATCAACTCGCTGTTAATTATCTGCGCACGGGGAGATTCGTCGCCCGGCTTCGGCCTCAGGCTGGTATTGAAAGTACAGGCATTAATCGGATCCTGCTGTTCGCCGAGAGGGGTCTCAATAAAGGGACAGGAGAGAGACCTGGTGTCGCTTATAACTTTACGGACATACTGCTCTATCCGCCTATCCACATCAGCTATGTTGTTTTCAAATCCGCCGTCGAGCTCTGCCTCTCTTTCGAGTGCTGCAATAACATCAATATCCAGCGCATTTCCGTGATTTTTAGAAGCATCCTCTTTGAAAAAGCCTATAATGCCGTCTTCAAACAGATCGCTGAAGTAGTAGTTGCTCTTTGTTTTGTCTTCTAAATCGATAAAAGAATGTACCCTTTCATATATCGTTTTGGCAAGGTTCGAATCTATCGAAACACCGCCCCCGGTATAAGGCATATTATCATATATCTTGTCCAGACAGTTCTTCGACGCGCAGACATAGCGAACGGTCATTCCCTTGCTGCCGCTGTATTTTTTATAAATTTCGTTTATTCTGTTATCGAGCGTTTCCACCTTGTCCTCGAGAGAACGGAAGAAAATTTCGAAAGCCGAAATCAGCGAATCAACATATTCTATACCGCGCTTCAACACATATATTTGAGCTGTTTGAACATTATATTTTACGACTTTTCCCAGGTAGTCTCGCATCTTGGATATAACTTCTTCTTGCTCGCCCGAAGGCCTCTTTGACAGTCTTTCGGCAATAGAACGCTTTCTGTTTCTCAAGTCATCGGCAGTTTCAACTCTGTCTTCCGTACCCGGATCATCAAAGGTTGTCTGCTCAAAGTTGTCAAAATATTTTGTGTTTTGTTCTTTAGCACGATTGGTTCCTTCCAAAGATTCCACAAGCGATTCTTTGATTCTGATGAGCAGGTAGCGTATGGCATTGGGGTGCAGAAAACTGCCGTTATTTGCCGTTAAATAAGTTTCCAATTTGTATTCTTTATCTAACGATGACGTTGCGCTGTCCGCACCTTTGAAAAGAGAATATGCAATTGCCTTTTTGACCGCGTTAGTATAGTCATCGTACATCAGACGGTATTCAACCTCGGCCTCATATGCGTTCGGATATTCATCCCATTTAGCACCGAGAGCGTTTACCAGACCGTTGGCATCTTCATATTTGGACGCCAAATTGCTCGGGGTCTTTCTGATATCGGCTTCCACCTTATTCAAAAGAGCCTTAACATATGTTTTCCAGCGATCGCCGACTCTGACAACTCCGTTTTTATAATCTCCGGTCGCCTTGTAAATCGCTTTTGCAAAAGGATCGTCATGTTCACTGTCGGTATCGATCTGATTCACATAATAGGAGGAAAGCGATTGTTCTCTGTTATATATTCCTTCCCTCTCATTTTCAAGGCATATTTCTTTATATTGCTTGTCATACGCAAGCCACTGTTGCGATACGCTCTGCTTTGCCCACCTAAGAGCAACCAAAGTTCTGATATCTTCATAAGGATATATCAGCATCGACGAACCGGCGCCGGCATATCTGTTTCTTCCTCTTTCTTTGGCCAGCTTGCGGATCGTGTTATCCTCGGAAGAATTGCTGCGCTTGTTCATCGGACCGATTGCCAGTGCATAGATACAATTAGCGGCATGATCCAGATACTGAGTAAATGAATTCAATTTGCCTCCCTCTGCGTTTTGAGCATCAAAAAGGAAGCAGAAATCATAGGGACTGACATCATACTCTTCGTAGCCATCGGCAGCTACTCTTGGGAATTTCATTTTTACGGAATCTTCATAGCTCTTCGGAAGCGTGCCGTTTCCCTTCATAAGGAAGGCATCCAATTCACGAACGGTTGCATATGCGTTAGCTCTGAGATTGTTGCGCTCGGTTTCTCCCTGAATTACTTCAAAAAAGACTTCGGGCAGAATGAAAAATCCGCGAGTAATATTTGTGCTTTGTCTGAAATGTGCATCCAGATAATGTCTGACATACATAGCAGCCGGGAGTATAAGACCGGATCCGGTTCCTCCTGCGACGGAACCTGTGATAATTACGCGCAACGCTTGTTCCGCTTTTTCTTCTTCGACTTTATACAGGCTCTGTATAGCGTCATGGAGCGGTTCCATTTTTCCGGCCTTAACTGTCGTTTCAAAAGCCAGGCGCGAAATCGATCTGACCTGTCCCGCTCCTTCGGTCAAAGGCTTTTTGTTCAACGTTTTGTTGACGGGGAACCATGTATCCCTCGCATATGTATTTTTTGAAAGATACTCTCCTACCGTTTGCCTGGTTGATGTTTGAATTGTCCGTATAAACGGATTTCTTTCCCTGATTGCTCTCAAGTCGTTGATATCCGTATCCAACACCACAACAGCGATACTCTCTCTCTGTTCCGGTGTAATAAGACCGGATACGCGCTCGACAATCTTGCTCCCGACTCCGCCAAGTCCGATTAATAATGTAGGTGCGTTCATAATTCTGATTTCCTTTCTCTAATGTTTTTCTTTACGCATTAAGTGCGCAGTAATATGTCCACCCGTTTTTAACAACACTTGTAACCAATGCAGCATTTGTTTCGAATTTTTTAGTCTCGGGCTCGACAACAGATCCGTTAAAGGTGATGTTATCTTTGCCTGCAAAGCTATTGATATTGGTTACAAGAATTCTTCTTCGTTTTATTGCTTTAATATGCAGCTTCGGGATACCGGAGACCGTATTCGGAACAAAATCAATCATCGCAGTTTGCGAAACGTACGGAATAACGGTCGACGGAATGCTTTTATGCACTGTGCCTTTTCTCGTTCTTTCCTCTATTCCGAAATCGTCCGGAGTGCAATGAATAGTGGGGTTCGCCTTTAAGCTCTTAGGCAAATAATTCTTAATAAACGGCAGGTATCCGGCAAGTATAGCTAAAATAATCGCAAGGATTATCAACTTGACACATAAATCCCAGTTACGTTCCCACCATGTTCTCGTATCATTAAGCTTTAATGTCTCGCTCGTCTCTCCCGACCACTTTTCGGCTCCGACCTTCTGCTGGTAGACTACCTTGTAATCGCAATCGGTATAGGTTCCCGTTGACGTCTTTGATACTACAGGATGAATCTTGAAAATTCCGGGCTGATCGGTCTTTTCAATCATCAAGTTATCGATTTTATTTTTTCGAGATGCGCCGTCTACGGAAACAGTGGGCAGATCCATGACAGACCATTCCTCGGAAGTTATTTCCCTGCCGTCTATCTTCGCCTCCAGCTCAATAAAATCGTTATTCTCTATTCCGTCGGAAGTAATTTTATAAGTCGGATTATTCTTTATTGAGAACGAAATATTTCTGTTTTTAAATATCGAATAATCCAAATGAGTGGAGACGCTGTGGTAATCCAGATATCGCGCCACCGCATCAATAGACAGAGAGCCCGTTTTCAAGTTAATCTTATCACCGTTGGAGTATATTTTTTCATGCTTTTCCCCGTTGTTTGTTATAACGGCTTCGTATGTAACCTCGCCCAATAACTTTGATTGAGCTACTTTTTCTTTCGTTCCGGTTTTCACAAATCCAAATGAAATCTTATACTCTCCGGCCTCGAGATTAGCCATATCCGTTACTTCATTTCCCTGCGAATTCGTAAGGTATACCGCAACCTCAACATTCGGCTTATAATAGACTTCTATCGTTTCGGCGCCGGATACATCCACAACATAGTCACCTGCCGAAAAGTCACCGACAAATGTCGCTATGCTTCCGACCAGATCCTTCGACGGCTCATTGTTATAATTAGTCGCATCGCAGTTACTGTACTTAACCGCAACCGGAGTCTTAGAACTCTTGACAAGCGTTCCGTCGCTTTTTTTGATGCCGTTAATCTGAACATTTGCACCCTGAGCAAATACAGTCAGCTCGCCCATGGGAACATCAAAGGAAAAATTCTTTGTTTTCACATTAACATCCAGCTTGTCCGAATTAAATATTCTCGTGCAGATTCCGGTAATCTGCTTCAATATCTGGTTGCTTGTTTTGGCTTCAACATAAAAGATGTTCTGGCTGCTCTTCGCCGTAATACCCGCTGCCGAAGGACCCATCGCCAAAAACATAACGCTGATATCGGAATCCTTTGCCGCGAGGAAAGCATCGATTTTGTCCCTACCCAGAGCACCGTCTTCAAACGCTCCGTCGGTAAGAATAACGAGCCATTTCTCATCGGCAGTGGCTTTGGAAAGATCCGAATAGGCCTTTCTGACAGAATTGAACGGTGTATTGCCTGCTCTTGTTTTTTCGGAATGCAGCTTGCCGACATTTGTAGCAGCACCGTCTTTTCCGTGCAGAACAAGCCTGGGACCGCGACCCGTTCCGCTTCTATAATCGCTCATGTAGTAAACATTCAGGGTGTCTTTTTCCCCCAACATCGCTGCAAAAACTTCCATTGAATATTTTGCCTGACACCAAGTGTCTACCACACTGTCCGTGCGGTACATGCTTCCCGAATCATCGTAGACAACATTTATCATTCGAGACGGCTCCGAGCTCGCATTTGCCAATGCCATCGAAGCAAAAAAAGAGCAAAGCAACACACAGACCAGCAGTCCGCAAATACTTTTTTTCACATTATCACCCTCCGTTTTTTTGCTTTTTATAATAGTTTTTTTAACTCATATCCCAACCTACCGTTTACTTCTTGCCCGTTTGAATTTTTATTTCTATTTCAAAGATATTCTTGTTGACAGCACTTAAATATACCGCCAACGTTTTAAAAGAATATCAATCGGTGCCGATTTTAGCAATCAAAAGTGCGCAGTATGTTTTATTTTTCTTCTATATTAAACAGTCTTCCTGAGTATGATTATAAATTAAACGAGTAAATATAACCTGTTGGGAAAAACGATATAACGCCTTATATCCATCAAGGCAGAATAACCCGAGTGTATTTATATTATAACTTCCAGAATCCGAATTGTAAAGAGAATTTTGTCTGTTTAATGCTAAAATCTTAGTATAATCTCGCAATAAAACGAAGTTTTGCGAATAAAACGGTTTACTGACGAATACAGTATATAATTCAGTCATCGCACAACAAGAAAGCTTATGCACATATCGCATGATGATATAAAGCTTCATATGCAACTGTATATTCCAAAACAAACATAAAAAGGAGCAGCTATTATTAACAGCTGCTTCAGGCCAAAAAAAACCGTGCTTTGCGATTAGGCAAAGCACGGTTTTCGTAAGTTTAAATCACGCCGCTTTTTACAACGCGGCTTTCAATATTTTTATTTTACCGTTTGGGCGTGAAGTAGACCACACCGGGTTCAAGCGTCTTGCCGTAGATGGTATAGAGCTCATGGACGGTGACGAATTTGAAGCCCTCGGCGCTGAGCCGAGCGGCTATCTGCTCGAATGCATCGGCGGTCATATCATAGATGTCGTGCATTAGAACTATCTCGCCGCCCGTCGCATGGTCGACAACGGAGGAGATTATCTTCTGCATGTCAGCGTTGCGCTGCGCCTGAGTTCTTCCCGAGCCGGGTTTATCCTTGTATCTCCAATCCTCGGTGTCGATGCTCCACTGGATAAGCGGGAGGTTGAAGTCACTCTGAATGCCCTTATAATCGCCGTAGGGCACTCTGAACAGGGTCGGCTCAACGCCGATGACCTCTTTGACTATGGCGTTAGTCTTGTTTATCTCCTGCTTGCGCTCCTGCTCGCTTATCTTTCTGAGATTCGCATGGCTCCACGAGTGGCTGCCTATCTCGCAGCCCATGGAGTAGGCACGCTTGACCTCGTCCGAATAGCTGCCTACGCGGGTGCCCAGAACGAAGAATGTCGCCCTGCCGTTATATTTTTGAAGCGTATCGAGAATGCGGTTGGTGGCATCCTTGCTCGGCCCGTCGTCAAATGTGAACGCGATATATTTGACCCCCTCGGGCAGGTTTGGCTTTTTGCTCTCGGGCTCGGAGGGAGTCTGCTGAGAAGGTACCTCGCCGAACAGAGCCTTAGCGGTCTCGGCGGAAAAGATTGCCTTTATATCGCTCGTCTTGAACACCGCCTCGACGCAGCCCTTGTCTTCATCAAAAAGCGTGCCGGAATCGAAATAGAAAACGAGGCTGTCCGCGCTTATCGAGAATTTCGTGAAATTTTTCTTGTCTGCGGAGGTATTCTGCTTGAATTTATCCGAGCCGACGCCCGCATTGAACAGGCGGTTGTCGATAAAATACGATACGACTCTCATGCTCGCAAGCTTCTCGTAGCCGTCCGTGAAGAAATCGTCCGCGCTCAAAAGCTTGCCGGACGGGATATCAAAGACAAGCGTCTTTATCGTGTCCGTCTTTATGCCCTTGTCGGCTATATCTGTCTTTATCTCAAAAACCACGCTGACATATTTGTTCTTGCCGTTGTCCGAGACAAGATAGCTCTTGTAATCGGCGCTCAGGGTCGGCTTCTCGCCCTTGGGTTTTGAGCTCGGCACCTCGCCCACAAAAGTGTCGGCTATCTCCTGCGCCGCCGCCTTTATCTTGCTGTCTATCGACTCTACGCCTATCGCGGGATAGTGGATACCGTAAGCATAGTGGTTTTCGTACACTATCATTGACTGAGTCTCGCCTACCTCCCTGTCCTGGGCGGTGTGCTGAAAGCGGAGCTTCTGCTTATTGCTTTTTACCGCGCAGCCCGCCGCGCCGAGAACAAAGAGCACAGCGCACATCAGAGCCGCGAAACGGTATATTATTTTTCTCATGTTGCTTTTCCTTTCAGTAAAAACTCGTGAACGCTCTTATTATAATATAAAAGGTCGAGCTTTGCAAGAAGAGCGCGCAAACTGTAACCCACTGTTACCCTCTGTTATTCTTTTGTAATTTGCGCATATGTCTATATCCTATTCACCGAAACGGCGAGTTTGACCTCAAAAGCATAGATAAATTACACGAAAGCGCGTATTTTTTTGTCTTTTGTTCCAAAATCGGCACAGATATAATTATTTTTCTTTTTGAGAGTAACAATTTGTCGGCGTTTTAGTATAATAAAGTATCTTCATTTTTTAAAGGGGAGAGATTTATGACTAAAGTTGTCAAGTTCGGCGGAACCTCGCTCGCAGAGGCGGCGCAGTTTCTCAAGGTCGCCGATATAGTCCGCTCGGATCCCGACAGACGCTATGTCGTGCCGTCCGCGCCCGGCAAGCGTTTCAGCGGAGATGCGAAGGTCACCGATATGTTTTACGCCTGCTACGATGCGGCTTCAAGAGGCGGAAACTTCGAGGAGATATTCGAAAAGATAAAGGAACGCTACAATTCTATAATTTCCGGGCTTGAGCTCGATATGTCCCTCGAGGACGAATTTGAGCGCATACGCCTGAATTTTATCAACCGCGCCGGCCGCGACTATGCCGCATCGAGGGGCGAATACCTCAACGGAAAAATAGTCGCAAAGCTGCTCGGCTTCACATTCATCGACGCCGCGGATGTCATCTTCTTCGACGAGAGCGGCAAATATGACGGGAGACGCACGATTCCCGTCCTGCGCGAGAGACTGAGCTACACGGAGTACGCGGTCATCCCCGGCTTCTACGGCTCGATGCCCAACGACACTATCCGCACCTTTTCGCGCGGCGGTTCGGACATAACCGGTTCGATAGTTGCCGCGGCGGCAGATGCCGATCTCTACGAGAACTGGACGGACGTTTCGGGCTTTCTCTTCGCCGATCCGCACGTTGTCGATAATCCGCAGGTCATGAAGACCGTCACATACAGGGAGCTGCGCGAGCTCTCCTACATGGGCGCTACTGTCATTCACGAGGATGCGATTTTCCCCGTCATGCAGAAGAAAATCCCGATAAGGATAAAGAACACCAACGCCCCCGACGACACGGGCACGCTCATACTCGCCGACACCGACGAGCCCGCTGCTAACACCGTCACCGGCATAGCCGGACGCAAGGGCTTCTCCTCGATAAACATAGAAAAATACCGCATTCACGACGAGTGCGGTGCGGTGCGCAGAATGCTTGAGGTGCTCGAGGAGCACGGAGTAAACTTCGAGCACATCCCCTCGGGAATCGACAACTTCAGCATCGTTGTCGAGACCACGAGCCTTGCCGACGAGACGGACGACATAGTCTACGACATAAAGAAGGTCACCTCGGCAAGCAGCGTGACGGTTGAAAACGGCATTGCGCTCATCGCGGTCGTCGGACGGTCGATGAAATCGACGCGCGGCGTTGCTGGCACGATATTCTCAAGCCTCGCCAAAGAGAACATCAACATAAAGATGATAGACCAGGGCTCGAGCGAGATAAACATCGTCATCGCAGTCGCCGAGCGCGACTACGAGCGCACGATAAACACAATATATTCGGCATTCGTAAAATAAGAAAAAACGGGCGGAAGGGATTTTCCCTCTGCCCGTTTGCCGTTGCTGAAAAATCAAGCCCCCGCTTGCGGGACGCTAGTAGGACGCAAAAACCGATCTATGACTCATAGGTCGGTTTTTATGTTTTTGCAGGCTGCATAAAAGTGCGTCTTTCATTTGTTTGATAAAATGGGATTTGGCGAGCAGTTGCAATTACGACTCCCCTATAGGGAAATCGGCTCGGCAAAGCCGAGACTGAGGGATTGTTGTTCGGCCTTGCCGCTTTTTCCCTGTTTATTTAATTTCAATGTCCTTTTGTAGGGGTCGGCGACTCGACGACCCTTTGACGCGTTAGCGTCACCGAAAAGTCTATTTATTCATCCGTGTCGTGTAATACGCTCTCCGCATGAGGCTTGCCCCCTGTGCCGCCTACGGCGGCAGCGGTGCGTCGAGTCGCCGCACCCTACAAAATGAATCGCCACAAAATCCCGCAAAACCCGCGGGCGGATGATATCCACCCCTACACGGTTCAATATACGTCAGCCGCTGTATTTTTGCGGGCGAACAAAGTTTACTCCTACGGTGTACCTCTTGAAATGCCTCTGCAAACCCCTGCTTGTCAAGCTCTTTAATCATCTCACAAGGCTTCAATGCATACAAAAAGTCCCGACAGGCACTAAACTGTCGGGACTGAATCTGTTTTACGGACACTCGGCTTTCCCCGAGCGGCTCAAATTAACTTTCAGGCTTTGGATCAATACATTCCGCCGCCGGCCTGCGCAGCCATAGCTGCGGCGTTTGCCGCGTCTGCAGCCGGATCGGGCTTGTCGGTGACAAGGCTCTCGGTGGTCAGAACCATTGCCGCAACGGAAGCGGCATTCTGGAGAGCGGAGCGGGTGACCTTTGTCGGGTCAACAACGCCGGCCTCGAACATATCGACATATCCGTCGGTAGCGAAGTTATAGCCGTAGCTGACCTTGCCGGACTCGATGATGTGGTTGATGATAACCGAGCCCTCAAGACCCGCATTGGAGGCTATCTGGCGAACGGGCTCCTCAAGAGCCTTGAGAACGATCTTCACGCCCGTCTTCTCGTCGGAATCCTCGGTGCTGTCAAGCAGAGCCTTGACTGCGGGGATAGCGTTGAGCAGTGCGACGCCGCCGCCTGCAACGGAGCCCTCTTCAACAGCCGCCTTTGTGGCCGAAAGAGCGTCCTCGATGCGGAGCTTCTTCTCCTTCATCTCGGTTTCGGTAGCTGCGCCGACCTTGATGACCGCTACGCCGCCCGCAAGCTTTGCAAGGCGCTCCTGAAGCTTCTCTCTGTCATAGTCGGAAGCGGTGTTCTCAATCTGGGTGCGAATCTGGTTGACTCTGGACTTGATAGTGTCCTTGTCGCCTGCGCCGTCAACGATAATGGTGTTCTCCTTGGAGACCTTGACCTGACGTGCGTGGCCGAGATCGGCAATCTGAGTATCCTTGAGCTCAAGGCCGAGGTCGGAGGTGATGACCTTGCCGCCGGTGAGAATGGCGATATCCTGGAGCATCTCCTTGCGTCTGTCGCCGAAGCCGGGAGCTTTGATGCCCACACAGGTGAACACGCCGCGAAGCTTGTTGACAAGGATAGTCGAAAGAGCCTCGCCCTCGATATCCTCGGCGATTATGATGAGCTTTCCGCCCGCGTGCATAATCTGCTCAAGCAGGGGAAGAAGATCCTGAATGCTTGCAATCTTCTTGTCGGTGATAAGGATGAGAGCGTCGTCAATGACGGCCTCCATCTTGTCGGTGTCTGTTACCATGTAGGGAGAGATATAACCTCTGTCGAACTGCATACCCTCGACAACCTCTGCCTCGGTCTGCGCAATCTTCGACTCCTCAACGGTGATAACGCCGTCGGCGGTGACCTTCTCCATAGCGTCGGCGATGATTCTGCCGATGTCCTCATCTGCGGAGGAGATGGTGGCGATTCTTGCTATATCCTCGGTGCCGTTTACGGGCTTCGAGTGGGACTTAACAGCCTCAACAGCTGCGTCAACGGCCTTCTGAATGCCCTTCTTGATGACCATCGGGTTTGCGCCCGCAACGACGTTCTTCATGCCCTCGCGCACGAGTGCCTGAGCGAGCAGGGTGGCGGTGGTGGTGCCGTCGCCGGCAACGTCGTTTGTCTTTGTGGCGACTTCCTTGATGAGCTGGGCGCCCATGTTCTCGAAAGAATCCTCAAGCTCGATATCCTTGGCGATCGTGACGCCGTCGTTGGTTATGAGCGGAGCGCCGTACTTCTTGTCGAGGACAACATTTCTGCCCTTGGGGCCGAGCGTGATCTTAACTGTATTGGCGAGCTTATCGATACCGGCCTGGAGAGCCTTGCGGGCTTCCTCACCGTAAATAATTTGTTTTGCCATGATGAATTACCTCCGATTATTCTACGATAGCGAGAATGTCGCTCTGACGGACTATGGTGTATTCCTCTTTGTCGAGCTTGACCTCGGTGCCGGAATACTTGCCGGTTATGACTCTGTCGCCGACCTTGACGTACATCTCAACTTCCTTGCCGTCAACGAGTCCGCCGGGACCTACGGCAACTACCTCGGCAACCTGGGGCTTCTCCTGTGCGGAAGCGGCGAGGATAATGCCGCTGCTCGTAGTTTCTTCAACCTCGACAGGCTTGACAACAACTCTGTCTGCAAGCGGTTTGATTTTCATATCGATTCCTCCTGAAATTATAAAAAATGCTAACCTAAAAATTGTTTTGGCACTCTACATCCCCGAGTGCTAATTCATATTCTAAACCCATTTGAAACAAAAATCAATACCTTTTTCCAAAGTTTACAATTATGTCATAAACTCAGGCGGGTGTTAGAGCGACTGTATATAATATGGTACACATCGCGCCGATAAAACGAAAACGGCAAAAAAATTACGGCACCGTAAAAACAGTGCCGTGAATATTCTTCGGTCATCAGACAGCGCGTGTAACTTTGCCGGAACGAAGGCAACGAGTACATGCATAAACTCTCTTGGGAGAGCCGTTCACTATAGCCTTGACCCTTTTAATGTTGGGCTTCCAGGTTCTGTTTGAACGTCTGTGAGAATGGGAAACCTTGATGCCGAAAGACACATCCTTACCGCAATATTCGCATTTTGCCATGTGTCGCACCTCCTTTTTTACTCGGTAACAGATGATATGATAGCAGATTACCGGCAAAAAAGCAAGCTTTTTTTTATTTTTTGCGGCTCCTTATGCGAAAAACTTGAAAACGGCCGCCGACCTTGCTATAATAGAGCAGTCAAAAGCCGAGACAGCTCGGCTGATATGCGGATATGGCGGAATTGGCAGACGCGCCGGATTTAGGATCCGGTGGGCAACCATGCAGGTTCGATCCCTGTTATCCGCACCAAAAAAAGTAAAAAGGCTCGAAACACATCTATAGGTGTCTTGCCTTTTTTGTTTTTATAACCTTTTGAGTTACTGTCAATCGTTATGTAAACAGAAATTTAATTAAAATTGACAGTAGGCTGTTTGTGAAATATAATGACAATGAGGTGATTTCAATTGAACGTCAATGAAGTAATTATACCTAGCTGGCATGAAATAAATATTGACGACACGTTTGTTAAAGAAAACGGAGATCCTTTAATAGCGTTAGAAACAAAAAATAATTCTAGAATTTTTTATGAACCAAAATATTACAACCTAAATATACCTGGTGCAGTAAAGGATTGCTATATGAGAGAAACAGCTTATCAACTGCTAACAAAAGCTCTCTCTCTTCTTCCACGCGGATATGGATTTAAAATCTTTGATGCATGGCGAACCTTTGACACTCAGAAATTTTTATATGATGAACAAGTAAGAAAAATCATGATGCATGAGAAAACAGTTAATGAAGCAGAAGCAAGAAATTTGGCGAAAAGGTTTGTTTCCGTGCCAACAAAAGATCCAAAAAATTCCTTTGTACATTCTACCGGCGGTGCTATCGACCTAACTATCGTGGATGAAAATGGAAATGAATTAAATATGGGTACGGAGTTTGATTGTTTTTCAGATCTCGCCAATACGGATTATTTTGAAAGTAAAAATGACAAGGACATCAAAAATAACAGACGATTATTGTTTTATGTGATGACCAGCGCCGGATTTTCCAACTTTCCTTCCGAATGGTGGCATTACGATTACGGCGATCTGTTTTGGGCTGCAGAAACGAACATGAAAATTTCATTTTTCGGCGGGATTTATTAAGTCAAAGGATGTGTAATTGTGAAGTATAATGGAACTGATTTAGAAAAACACAAAAGCGATTACAAAAAGAAAAAAAATCTTGTATATTTGTTTATAGGCATATTAATATTTGCAATATGGCTAATTTTGCTAGTAATTAAAATTATCACTGCCATTAATGCCGGAGGCTCTTTATCAGAAATCTGGAGAACAATTGCAAATGGCATTTTTGATAACATTCTCGGCATATTGCCTCCGATTATTTTTTTTGATCTGCTTTTAGAGTATTTTCAGCAAGAGAAAATATTTGACGAAATGACAGAGCAAATTACCGGAACCATAATGAGTAAGCCTGAAGTTATAGAATCTTTTGATGATAAGGCAAAAAAGAGATTCCTTAACGCCACGGTATTAGCACTGGTTGATCAGGACAAAGATGAGTGCGCCGTTGCAATGGGGGCTATCGAACCCTATATTAATGATAGGTTTGATATAAGAAAAGATTTTATGTACTATTTGGAAATCAGAGACTGTGATAACATAGATGGCTTTTCGTCGGATAAATATATGCTTATTTGCGAAAGTTTGTCTTATGAACTGTTTTACATTGCTAGTAAGCCAATAAGTGATAGTGTACGAATCGAGTTTTTTGTCAAAAACTCAGAATTGGACAAGGGATTGAGAGAAGAAGATGCCGAATGTATTATGCAAGAAGGGATGGAGATAGCTCCAGAAGATTTTGCTATTATAAAAAGCAAAAGTAGTAATCCAGCAGTTTTACACGATTATATAAACAGCCTCCTAACACCTCAATTATACATTGATGATGAAATGTGGCTAATGAGTGATGTCACAGTTTACAATAATAAATTCAATTTAAGATTTACTGCGCCAAAAAAGCAAAAAAGGACAGATAGTAAAAATATATCCAATAAAATTTCGCTATATTTTCGTGTGCCTCAATTCAAATCGCATTCAGCATTCCTAGCTTCAATATCTCAACCAACTTATAGTCCTACAATAAGACTAAGTTATCCAGAAAATAAATATGAAGTGAGAAATTTTTTATTTTTCAATAAAACTTTCGGACCAAGTGCAGAAAAAGCAGAGCAAGGTATAGGGTGTCGTAATATACAAATAAAAGATAAGTGGGTTCATCCTATGAGTGGAGTCGTCTTCTTTATTGATTGTAAATAAAACGTTTTAGTATTAGCGTAACAGAGAATATTCGCCGCGCAAACATGGGCAACCTTGCACAGTCCGTTATATTGCTCTTTGCTCAAAATATTTTGTGCAACGCTTGACTTCGTTTTTTCGCCGTGTTATATTTTTATTCGGAAGGGGCGAGCGCATGAGGCGTCTTGGGCGTAGGCTGTGGGCTAAGGCATGTTCAGCACTTGCGAGACCCCTTCTTTTATTCTCCCCCGAAGCGCAGAGCCGCCGAGCGTAAGCGGCGCGGTTTTTTCTGCGTTGCGGGACATTGATGATATACGACAAAACTCCCGATGCCGCTTGCACCGGGAGTTTTTCATTTTAAAATCACGGAACAACAGCCGAACGCAAAACGCTCCGTGCATTGTACGGGTTATCTGCGAATAATTATCCGCCGAATCTCGTTCGCGCCTATATCCGTATTGAGCAGTATCTTTCCGTCTCGGTATTCGAAAGGAAGCGCTTCCTCGCGCGGCGCGGATTCTTCTTCTATTTCGGAGAGCTGCGAGCGGTTAGGCACTTGCGGTCTCCCCATCCCCTCCCAGACGCGAAGCGGGTTGACATGCTCGGCGTCTATTTTGCTGACGGTTACCGTTGAAGGCTCGTCCGACTCAAGGCTTATATTTATTTGCTCTCTGCCGTCTTTCGCATCGAAGTCAAGCATTGAAAGTATTATGTGAGTCTCGTTCTCCTTTTTAAACACGGCCGCATCCACACTGTCTCCGTGCGGAATTTCATATGCCGTGTCGCCCGCCTCGTTCAAAAAGCGCAGAGCATGATATGCCGGCTTTTTGATGCCGGACTGAGTCATCAGACCGAAGCCGCCGTGAAACTCCTCCGGAAACTGGTGGAACTCTTCAAACAAATCCGAGAAGCACCATATCGACGAGCCGTCTATGCTGTCGTCGGAGTTGAGAATGACGTGCAGGTCATATGCCGCCTGCATTGAAGTATCGTTGCAGGGGGCTGAAAAATTGGCGCACATATTCCACTCGGTATAGTAAAGCGGAAGCTCGCCGACAAGCTTTTTGACTCTTTGCGCGGAATCTGTAAACGTATCCCGTCTGAGCGTTTTAGGCGCATCGCCGACTCCCATAAAGGCGCGGTAAAGCCCGAGTATACTCGAGCGGTCAAGGGTTCCTTTTCCCCTGAGCGCCGCGAGCATATCAATTTTCAGGCTGACGCCCTTTCCGTCGTCCTCAACGCCGCCCAGCGGATCTCCCGCATACTGATGCGTGGATATAAAATCGACGGGGACTCCCTCGGCGGAGCAGTAGGCAACAAACTCCTCTACCCACTTGTTGCCGGAGGTCGCGGGACCGCCTACGCGAATCTTATTATCAACCGCCTTTATTGCCCGCGCGGTTGCGGCATAAAGCTTAAAATAATCCTTCTGCGTGCCGTCGAAGAAAATCACCGGCAAATCAGGCTCGTTCCATACTTCAAAGAACCAGCTTTCAACCTCTTCTTTTCCGTATCTGTCGATAAGGAATCTTACAAATTCACATATATACTCCTGCCACTTCTTCATGCAGCGCGGCAGACTGACTATCGGCTTATAGAAGAAAAAGCCTTTTGCAAAGCCGAACATGGCGAGCTGCTTCGGCATAAAGCTGAGCTCCACAAACGGCTTCATGCCCGCGCAGAGAATATTGTCATATGCAGCGGCGCACTGCCTGAACGTCCGCTCGACACAGGAGCGTCCGAAGGGCATGGGCAGAATATCCGTCGCCCGCGTCAAAGTGTGCATATCGTCGCCGAATATTCCGTGAAAGCGAACCCGCTCTATTCCGAGCTCCTCACGGACTTTTGCAAGCTGAACGGTATAATCGTGTCTGAGCGCATAGGTTGCGTGCGCCGAGCCGACGCAGAACTTCCAATGATGCCTAAACTTTTTTGTCGGTGTATTTTTGTCGATAACTATTTCCATATCAGTCCCACTCCGTTCCCGTTACGGCGTCAAGGTCAACGCCTTTTGTATCATGCACCTTCGCCATCATCACCGCAAGCGACGCTATCATTCCGGGGAGTGCGAGGCAGAAGGTGACTGCCGGCACATGCGAGTTGCCCAAAACGGTTATGAGCGGAAGCCCTATGCCGTATGCGGCAATATATCCGACGCCCATGGCCAAAAATTGAGCGGACAAAATAGACGAGCGGAGATTTGTCGGGGAGGACTCGGAAATTATTATTCCGTTTAAATCAAGCGTGCCCCAGAAGCCGCCCACGGACGCTCCGCAGCATATTCCGACAAAATAGGGCTGCCAGCTGCGGTCGGAGCCGACGGTAAGCAAAATAAACGAGACGACGGTCAGCGCGGTCATGAACACCGATGAACGTTTTCTGCCGATTCCGTCCGCCAAAAAGCCTACAAACAGCTGCGCCGCCGCGCTGCCTATCGGGAACATAAACAGCGCCGCAGTTACGGGTCCGACGCTCGCGGCATTAAGCGCGTCCTCGAGCGCGGAATACTTCCCGCTCTCCACAAGTCCCCTGGCGAAGCCGTAGGACATGACAACCTGATAGTGCATGGTGATTATAACACCGATACTGCAGAGGGCTGTGGCGATAAATGCCCAGCGAAGCTGCTTATGCTTCATGGCAAATTTAAGTCCCGTGAAGAATCCGCCCTGGGCGTCCTTGCTCGTGTTATCCTTCTTTGCGGCGGCTATCTCCTCTTCGCTCATCTTGAGATACGCTATGCGCGAATCAAGGAACGCGTCCGTCTCCCTTGCAAACAGGAGAGCTACAAATGAAGTAATCAAACCGACTATCGCCGGCACGAGATAGACGTAACGCCACTGCGATGCGTCCGCCATAAAGAGCTTTCTGAAAAGCGGGACGAGCATGATGCCCACCGTCGCCACACACTTTATAATCGAATATATTTTGGCTCTGTGCTTCGCCGGAGCCGACTCCATAATGTAGATGACCTGCATATCGTGAGGAACGAAGAAGCAGATTATCGCCGCGCCCACGACATAGAGCAAAAGTCCGTTCGTCAACGCTATAATGAGCATTCCAAGACTCATGCCGACCGTATTGACAACGAGGAATACTTTTCTGCCTAACCTATCCGACAGGGGTTTATAGAAAATCGACAGCGCCTGAAACGGGATAACGATAAAGCTCACTATATCAAGCGCCCCGACCGAGCTCTCTCCGAAGCGAGCCATCAGATCATTGGCTATTTCCGTTTTCATCAGCGTGCCTATCTGCGAGGCAATCTCATCGGTAACATATACGAGGCTGACCAAAAACATGAGATATACGAGATACCCGCTCCGTTTTGGTCTTAGCTTTTCGCGCTCGCGTCTTGCAAGCTCTTTTGCCTTTGCCGCCTCTTTTTTTTGAATTTTTTTCGCCGTCATTTGTTCTGTTTTCACCAAAATCCCTCCTCAACTTTAATAAAATATTAGCACAGACAGACAGTCAATGCAACACAGTGTTTCTGTTTTACATAATAAAGCAGACCGCGCTCGGCAGGGATGTGCTCGACAACGAGAAGAAGCTGATGCTCCTCGTTCACGCAATAATATTCGAAATGGCGGCTGCCGTCCCCGCGAACAGACAGAGCAGGGAGGACAGACCTTATATCAAAACTGCGGACAATGTCGTTCTCGACATCAAAAAATATATCGAAAAGCAGTGCAAGGTATTTTTTATATAAAAAAGAGTACATTTTATCTGTAGTCAAGCAAAAAACCGTAAAATCTATGAAAAATTAATATAAATTTAGATATGTAATATTATTTTATGTTTAATTTGCTTTTGTATAGCTTGCTTTTTGAGATTTGTTCCCGTATAATGGTGCTTGTCTTACTAGACATGACTTTTGAGAGGTGCAAGCTATGAAGACCGTGACGATAATTCTTCTCGTTGTTCTTGCGGCGGTAATTATATTGATGTTCGCGGTCTGCGCGGTCGTATTCAACCAGGTAATATGGTATAAGCCGATAAAGCTTCGTTCCTCGGACAGCGAGGAAAACGAGGACGACTTCGCCAAAGACCACAGAAAAGCCGAAGAAGAGTTCAAAAATATGCCGTTTGAAAAAGTTACTCTTTCGGCATCGAACGGCGAAAAGATATACGCCCGCATATTAAAGCCCGAAAAGAGCAACGGGCACATGATAGTCGCCTGCCACGGGGCGCACAGCTCCGGGATATGCGAGTTCTGCATCTGCGCGCCTTACTTTCACAAAGCAGGCTACACCATTCTCATGCCGGAGCACCGAGGCTGCGGCGAGAGCGAGGGAAAATTTTTAGGCTACGGCACGCACGAATCGACCGACACTTTTCTTTGGATAGACTATGCCCGCGGGCATTTCCCCGAGCTTGACATATTTCTGCTCGGAGTATCAATGGGCGGCGCCACGGTTTTGATGATGAGCGACAGGATAGAGGACCCTGCGGTAAAGGGTATAATCGCCGACTGCTCGTACACAAGCGCATGGGAGGAATTTGCCTATCAGCTCAAAAATCCGTTCGGGCTGCCGGCGTTTCCCCTGCTGTACATACTCAATCTGTATTGCCGCATAATCTGCAAATACAGCCTGCGCGACGCTTCGCCGATAAAGGCCGTGCGCAGCGCGAAAAGGCCGATACTCTTCATCCACGGCGGCAGGGACGCGCTCGTCCCCGTGACTATGCAAAATGAGCTTTTCGACGCGTGCCCGACGAAAAAAGAAATGCTGACGGTCGAAAACGCAGTCCACGCTCAGAGCTATTATACCGACCCGCGCGCATATGAGGCGGCGGTTGAGAAATTCATAAGTGAATGCGAAACCTTGAAATAGAAACAAAACTATTTGCGCCCCGGGGCGCACGGAGGAGGAAATCAAATTGGCCAACAACGAAAGGCTGAAAGAAAAACGTTATGTAGGAGTAAAAGAAACGGTGCTCTACGGCGTGGCAAACGGCGGTCAGGTCATCGGCTACAACATGGTTCGTATGCAGCTGACGTTCTTCCTTGTAACCGTTTTCGGCATACCCGAGGGAGCGGTTGCAACGATGATAACCGTTATGGGTATCTGGGACGCGCTCAACGACCCGCTGATGGGAACCCTTGTTGACAAGACCCGCACAAACTTGGGAAAGCTCCGCCCGTATCTGCTGTTCGTACCCATTCCGCTCGGAATAGCGACAGTCGTATTCTTCGGCGGCGCCGAATTCCTCGCGGGAGTTCAGTCGACGACGCTCAAGATAGTCTATATGTGCGTCACATATTTCATCTGGGAGTTCTTCTATACAATAGGCGACATTCCGTTCTGGGGTCTGTCCGCCGCCATATCCCCGAACCCCATCGACAGATCGAACGCCATCACCTCCGCCCGCTTCATTTCGAGCATAATCGGCGGACTCGTCACCCCCATAATCTCGCTGTTCATCGACCTGAGCAACAAGGGCGTTATCGGAATCAATATGCGCCAGCTCTTCCTTGTCATGGGAATTGTCGCGGGAACTGTCGGCATGGGACTGTTCTCGCTCTCCGGTATCTTCTGCCGCGAGCGCGTGGTTCAGAATTCCGACGAGCCGAAGGTTCTCGACTGCTTCAGATTCCTTTTCAAGAACAAGCCCCTGCTTCTCATAGTCTGCTCCAACATTCTCGCAACCGTCGGCGGAGTTACCGACACATTCGCGCAGTATTTCTACATATTCTCCCTCGGCGCGGCGAGCTGGGGCACGATAATCGGCATTCCCGGCGTTGTCTCGGGCTTCCTGACTTATCTCCTCCTGCCCGCTCTCGAGAGAAGATGGACGTCGAAGCAGATAGTAGTTCGCACAACCGTTCTCAAGGCACTCGTCGGCACGACCACCTTCCTCATCGGCATGAAATTCTATCGCAACCCGGCGGTCATTGTCCCGCTGCTTATGATTCAGGGCTTCATCTTCAGCTCGCTGACGAGCATAAACATGGTCGTCCCCACAAAGATGATAGGCGACACGGTCGACTACATGGAGTGGAAGACGGGCGAAAGAAACGAGGGCATGGCGTTCTCGCTGCTGACCTTCATCAGCAAGCTCACGGGCTCGCTCTGCACGGCTATCGCAACGGCCATAATCCCGGTCATCGGCCTTGTCACCGTTCAGCTCGCGGACAACTCGCTTCAGCTTGTTGAAAACCCGCAGATAAACACCCGTTTCTGGCTCTGGGCTCTGGTCACCATACTCCCGCCCGTAGCGTCGCTCATCTCGCTCATACCCTTTAAGTTCTATGACCTTGAGGGCAAGAAGCTCAAGGATATCCAGGAAGAGATGATCGCCCGCCGCGAGCTCAACTCGAAGACGATATCCAAGTCGGAAGGAGAGATATAAATGGAACGCAAATGCCCGAAATGCGGCGGTAAGCTCGGAATATTCGACTTAAAGCCCAACTGCCCTCACTGCGGATGCAGTATCATGTACTACGACATGGACAAACGCCTTGAGGAGGACTCGGTAAAGGCCGAAGCCGAATGGCAGAAGCTTGAAGCGACCCTCGACAAGATAACTCCCGCGTTCATCAAGAAAAAGAGAGCCGCGAGAGAAGAAAAAGAGAAAAGCGAAAAGGATTCAAGCGAAAAATAATCCTAAAGCAGGCGCGCCCGCAGTTATTCTGCGGGCGTATCGCTTTTTGTGGGAATTTGCAACAAATTTTAGTAAAACTGTGGTAAATTCCGCAGCAATATGTTAAAATCCGATAAGAACGATGATTAAGGAGAGGGTATTATGCTTCGCAGACAGATGCAGCTTGATTTTTCAGGAATAAAGACATATTCCGCCGAGGACAGGCACAACCTCGTCACCATAGACAATATGATGACTCCCGGGGTCACGCCGCACGAAGAATTCGTATACGAGGGCTTTGACGAGCTTATTGAGAGAATAGTCAAGGCGCGCAAGAACGGGCATCCGGTAATATGGAGCATGGGCGCTCACGTTGTCAAGAACCGCCTTTCGCGCTATGTCATCGAGCTGATGAAGATGGGCGTTATCACGCACATCGCCGCAAACGGTGCGACGAGCATACACGACTTTGAGCTGGCGTATCTCGGCGGCACCTCGGAGGATGTGCCGACCGCCATAGAGGACGGCTCATTCGGAATGTGGGAGCAGACGGGCGCGTGGATGAACGAGGCAATTAAGCGCGGCGCGGAGCTCGACTTGGGCTACGGCGAGACGCTCGGCGAGTACATAGACATTCACCCCGAAAAGTTCCCCAACCGCGAGGACTGCATCCTCTGGAACGCATACAAGCTGGACATTCCCGCAACTTATCATATAGCGCTCGGCACGGATATCATCCATCAGCACCCCACCTGCGACATGGGAGCCATCGGCAAATGCTCCGGAATCGACTTCAAGAAGATGGCCTACAGCGTGTCGCAGCTCGACGGCGGCGTTTTCCTGAACTTCGGCTCGGCAGTCATAGGCCCCGAGGTATTCTTAAAGACGCTCTCGATAGCGCGAAATCTCGGCTATCCGACATTTAATATAACAACCGCAAACTTCGACCTCGTGCGCCTGGGCAACTTCCGCTGCAAGATAGGCTACGAGGATCCGAACTACTATTACCGCCCGCGCAAGAATATAGTCAACCGCCCGACCTGCCGCGGCGGTTGGGGTTGGCACTTCGAGGGCGACCATCAGATAACGATTCCCACACTTTACGACAAGCTCAAAGAGCAGCTTTAATAGCTTTTAATGAGGGTTAAGCCATGCTTTCAAAGGAACAGGTCAAAAAAATATGCGCGGGCATAAAAAACGCGCGAATAGGAATAATCGGCGATTTCTGCATTGACATCTACTGGCACGCGGACATGAGAAAATCCGAGCTTTCGCGCGAGACTCCTCACTATCCCCTGCCGATAGTCGGCGAGCGTGTCTATCTCGGCGCGGGCGGAAATGTTGCGGCAAATCTCGCGGCTCTCGCGCCAAAGGAGCTTTTTGCCGTATCGCTTATCGGAGGCGACTGGCGCGGTATGCTCATGGAGGACATATTCGAAAAGAGCGGCATGAACAGGGATTTTGTTATCAAAGCGCCCGACCGCTTCACCAACGCCTACTGCAAGCCCCTGCGAAAGGGCATATCGGAGCTTGAGTACGAGGACCCGCGTCTCGACTTCGGCAACTATGAGCCGATATCAAAGGAGACTGAGGACAGGGTCATTGAAAACCTACGAAAAGTCGCCGAGAATATCGACGCGCTGTGCGTTGCCGATCAGTTCATGTTCGGCATAATAACAAAGCGTGTGCGCGATGAGATAATCGCCCTTGCAAGGGCGGGGCTCACCGTCGTTGCGGACAGCCGCTGCGGCATCGGTGAATACACCGACTGCATATTGAAGCCCAACGAGGTCGAATGCTGGCGCGCGGTCTATAATAACGAGGGCTACGCGGACGCGGGATATGACGAGTTTATCGAGGCGGCGAAGCTGCTTGCGAAAAAGAACCGCTCGACCGTTTTCTGCACACTCGGAAATCGCGGCTCGGCGGTGACGGACGGAAACGTTGCAGAGGCAGTCGAGGCAGTACTCTATAAAGGCGAGATTGATATCTGCGGCGCGGGTGACACCTCGCTCTCCGCTTTTTCCGCGGCGTTGGCGGCAAAGGCCGATTTCAAAACGGCGGCGGAATTCGCGTCACTCGCATCCGGCGTAACGGTCAGAAAGATAGGCGTCACGGGCACCGCGTCGCCCGAGGAAATAGAGGCGCTCGCAAAATAAAAAACAAGAGGCATTGAGATGAGTTTTTCAATTGAAACAATAAAAGAATACACCGGCGCTGGCTTCAAATGCGCCCTGTTCGATTTCGACGGCACGATAAGCCTTATACGCGAGGGCTGGCAAAAGGTCATGGTTCCCTATTTCTGCGAGGTCATAGAGGCGCTCGGCACTGGCGAGAGCGAGGACGGCATACGCGAAGAGGTGACCGAATTTGTCGACCGCTTGACGGGTAAGCAGACCATATTCCAATGCATCGCGCTTGACGAGGCGGTCGTTCGCCGCGGCGGGGAGCACGTTGACCCGGGCGAATATAAAAAGGAATATCTGCGCAGGCTCGAAATGCGGATAACCGACAGGAAGAGAGGGCTCGAAAGCGGCGCGCTCTCTCCCGACAGCCTTGCGGTCAAGGGATCGGTCGAATTCGTAAGGGCGCTCAGAGACGCGGGGATAAGATGCTTTCTCGCAAGCGGCACGGACGAGGATGACGTGATATACGAGGCGTCGCTCATAGGCGTTCGGGAGCTGTTCGACGGCGGCATCCACGGCGCAAGGGACGCGCTGCTCGACTGCTCGAAGGAGGCGGTCATAAAGAATATGATAGAGGAACAGAAGCTCGACCCCGAGGAGCTTGTCACCTTCGGCGACGGGTTCGTTGAAATCGAGCTCACGGCGAAGCTCGGCGGCTATGCGGTCGGCGCGGCGACGGACGAAAAAACCGGCGACGGCATAGACGAAAAGAAGCGCGCAAGGCTCATTTCCGCAGGCGCGGATATGATAATTCCGAACTTCGAAAATCAAAAATCGGTGCTCGAGGCGCTGCGAATTATATAACTTAAAATATAAGGAAATTTTATAAACTACATTATAACAAAGTATATAGTTTTTATTAAATCACTTGCACTTTTCTTTACAAAATGATACAATACATTTGTAAAATAATAAAAAACGTAAGCTGTTTTATTTTTACCGAGGCTTCGCAAACCGCGTGCAGCCCAAAAGTTCATACGGGAGACTCTGCAATAACCGGATATGAGATGATTGTTTTTTCGGTGCAATCCGAAAAGTATTCGTCCTTTTATTGCGATTTAGGTCTTTTTGTATAATAAAAAAACAAATAGAACTTCGCAGGAGCTGGGCTTTCAGATCCTGTTCCGGGTCTTTGCGTTTTAAAAAGGCGGTGATATGTAGCAGACAAAACTGCAGCTTGCCGAACCGGACAAGCCGGACGGCAACTCCCTCCGCACAAAAACGCACGGGGGAAAACTAAAAAAAACAACAAATCGGAGGAACAAAAAAAATGAAAAAACGAATTTTAAGCATGCTGCTTTGCTGCCTCATGCTGTTCGGACTGGTTTTCACAGTCTCCGCAGATCCCGATCAGCCCGAAGTTGATCCCGTTGCACACGCAATCACCGTTACAACCGAAAACGGCACTGCAACCGCATCCGCGGAAACCGCTATCGCAGGCACGGAGATCACCCTTACAGCAGAAGCCAACGAGGGCTTCAGATTCCTGAAGTGGGAAGTTGTTGAGGGTCAGATTGAGATAACCGACGACAAGTTTGTTATGCCCGACACGGACGTTGTTATCAATGCGGTCTTCGAGAAGATCCCCGTTGAGCACAAGATCACCGTTAAGCCCTCAAAGATGGGCAAGGCTTATTCCAACCCCAAGACTGCTATTGCCGGCACTGAGATAGTTCTTACCGCAGAGCCCGACAGCGGCTATTTCTTCGCAGGTTGGAAGGTCGTTGAGGGCGATATCACAATTGCCAGCGACAAGTTCATCATGCCCGACGAGGATGTTGTTATTGAGGTCATCTTCTCCAAGGAGAGTGCTATCAAAGTTACCACCGACGGCAACGGCGAAGCTTCCGCCGACAAGGCAACGGCTGTCAACGGCGATGAGATAACCCTCACCGCTACCCCCAAGGAAGGTTATGCCTTCAAGGAGTGGCAGGTTGTTAAGGGCAACGTCGAGATAAAGGACAACAAGTTCATTATGCCCGACGAGGATGTTGAAATTAAGGCTATATTCGCCGCAGAGCACAAGATCGTTGTTCTGACTGATAAGAACGGCACCGCTTCCGCATCCGCAACCGATGCTATCGCAGGCACCGAGATAGTTCTCACCGCCAAGGGCAATGACGGCTACTACTTCAAGGAGTGGCAGGTCATCAGAGGCAATGTCGAGATAAAGGACAACAAGTTCGTTATGCCCGATGAGGATGTCACCGTTAAGGCTATCTTTGCGGAAATCAAGGACGCTCCGAACGATGACGACATGAACGTTAAGCGCGACATACATTTCGTATTGGTCAAGACTGACGGAAACGGCGTAGGCGTTGCATATCCGCCTTACTCCGAGGCAGGCACAAAGGTAACGGTCGTTGCCATTGCGAAGCCCGGCTACAAGTTCAAGGAGTGGAAGGTCGTCAAGGGCGGCGTTGAGTTAGAGAACAAGAAGATTGCTTCGTTCGTAATGCCCGCAGAGAACGTTATACTCGAAGCCATATTTGAGTCCGACGGCACCGAGGGCGACAAGCCCACCCTGCCCGATTTCCCGAAGCCCGACAAGCCCAACAAGCCCGAGGATCCCAGCACTCCGAGCACTCCCGAGGCTCCCAGCACTCCCGAGGCTCCCGAAGTACCCGACACCGGAGATAACACCAATGTTCTCCTTTGGGTTGCTGCTATGGTTCTCGGCGGCGGCGCTGCTATAAGCACTGTCGTTGTCAGCAAGAAGAAGAAGGAAGAGAACTAATCTCTGATCTTCCGACACGCTAACAAAAGTAAAAAGAGCGGTCGCTTCGGCGGCCGCTCGATTTTTGTTGCACGATGGAAAATACAAATTATTGCGCGAAAAATCCCGATGCAGCGCATAACCGCATCGGGATAAATTATATCAGAATTTCAATTTAAAGCATTGACGCTGCCTTTTAGTACGCATTACTCCCCTATCGGCTCCGACTTCCGGGTGTTCGCGCCGAAATAGACACCGGAACGGCCGAACCGATTGGAAATCACGGTTTCATGCTTTTATTTCAGACCTTTTACAAGTTTAATAATCTGAACGGAGAAGGTCACAGATAATTCTGCAAGTTTATTTTTCTTTTATGTTCGTATCACCTGTTTATATAGACAGTATATCATAAATCCGAACATTGTTCAATGACGCCGACGCTGTGCGCCCGATGATGTCGCTTGCGCTCCGAAATGTTGCTGTTCGCTTCGCTCATTGTGAAATTTGACGCTTCGCATCAAGTGAATGTGAAACAAAGCCTCACCGCCGCAGCGCTTTCACACGCCACAGGCGTATTTCACATTTGCGGAGCAAGTATTTCACATCGAAGATATTTCACTCGTTCCGACGGAACGAATTTCACTGAAAAAAGCATTTGCAATCCTCTGCAAAAATACTGCTTATAGCTTCTACAATGTCTAAAAGCTACATTGCCTGCGTTTTATAAATATAACTCCTGTGAAATATCCTGCTGACGCAGGATGTGAAATGTTTGCCTTACGGCAAATGTGAAATATTGCTCCTTCGTCGCAATGTGAAATAAAATTCGTTCTCCACGCGCCGCAGGCGTATTTCACATTTGCGGAGCAAATATTTCACATCGAAGATATTTCACTCGTTCCAAAGGAACGAATTTCACTGAAAAAAGCATTTGCAACCGCAAATGCTTTTTTCATGGTGCAGCAAGGCAATCCAAATCCGAACCGTTTTTGTTGCTGATAGCTTCCTGCAATTCCGCAAGGGTGATAGTTTTCGTGCCCTCCTTGTAGTTGAAGGTGATCACCATTTTATCATCGTACAGGAAAATCGCGTTGATGAAGGTGTCTATGAGCATCTTGCGATGGATCTGTTGCCGCACGTCCAGCTTGCGGAAACGGTGGAGCCAGAACGTCATAAACTCCGCGCTGACCTTGGGCTTCGCCAGCTTTTCGCAGGCAAGCCTGTTTTCAAGCTCGTCGCGGCGGTTTTCCAGCTCCTCCAGCCGCGCCTTTGTGGAGCGCGTCAGGATGCCCTGCTGGATGGCGTTGAGCAGATTGCTGATGGCTGTGTCCGCTTCACGGAGCTGCTGCTCATACAGCGGCACGTTCACATTGTCCCTGTCCTGCAAGTCCATGAGCATGGATACGATGGCCTCGATTGCTTTGTCGTCCATGACCATTTTCATGGTTTCACCGACCACCAAATCCTCGATCCATTCTTTCCTGACGGGTCTCTTGTGGCACTCGGTACGCTTCTTCTTGACCGACACACACTTGTAGTAATGATGCACCTTTCCCGTGCGGCTTGTGCCGCTCTCGCCGCAGAGATAGGCCCCGCAGTAGCCGCAGAATAGCTTGGTGGTCAGCAGATAATCGTCCTCGGCCTTGTGACGTGCCGGGGCCTTTTTGTTCTTCGCCAGCTTCTCCTGCACCCGGTCAAACAGCTCTTTCGGAACGATGGCGGGTATGCCGTCAGGGATTACCACATCACGGTAACTGAACTCGCCCATATAGCGGCGGTTGTTCAGCATGTGCTGTATGGAATTGAAGGTCAGCTCGCCTCCTCGCTGGTTGGTAACACCTTTTGCGTTGAGCGCATCCCGCACTTCCTTCATAGTCGCGCCGCCGTCATACCGCTTGAAAGCCTCCAAAACAAATGGTGCTGTCAGCGGATCGATTTGAAAATGCTGCTCGTCATCGATTACATAACCAATAGGCAGACTGCCGCCGTTAAATTTGCATTTCAGAGCATTGTCCGTCATGCCCCGGATGACTTTTTCCGAAAGGTCGGCGGAGTAGTATTCCGCATAGCCCTCAAGGACGGATTCGAGAATGATGCCCTCCGCGCCCTCTGAAATAATCTCGGTGGCGGATACCACCTTCACGCCGTTCTTTTTAAGCGTGGCCTTGTACCGGGCGCTGTCATAGCGGTTTCGTGCGAACCTGTCCAGCTTCCAGACGATCACTATATCAAACAGCCGCTTGCCGCTGTCCTTTATCATGCTCTGGAACTCCGGGCGGTTATCGGTCTTTGCAGAATACGCGCGGTCGATGTAATGCCGCAATACCGTGATTCCGTTTTTCTCGGCAAAGGCGGCACACTCGCGGAGCTGACCTTCAATGCTTTCTTCTCGCTGGCTGTCCGAGGAATAGCGGGCGTAGATCACGGCTTTCATTTCGCATCCACCTCCGAGAGCATCTGCACAAGCGTTGCCTTCAATCGTTCGTTCATAGCCGAGCCGGGGTCGAAGCACATTTCCACGAACCGCGCCATTTCGGGATTGTTCAGGCCGAGCTTCACGCAGTTATTGTAGATCATGCCGTGGGGGTCGTCCGTTCTGCCGAAAATGTAGTCCAGCGACACGTCAAAGTAGTCGGCGTATTTCAGAAAAACCTCCGGGGAGGGCGTGGAGTCGTCGATTTCATACCGGGCAAGGGCGGATTGGGAAACGTCAAATTCCTTTGCCAGCTTTGCCTGCGAGAGCCTGACGCTTTCGCGTAAACCTCGCAGCCGTTCACCGATGATTTTCAAGGCTGCGTCATCTCCTTTTCTGTTTCAATTATATCCGGATGTGTCAATGTTATATTCACATAACGCCGCGATTCCCTGACGCGCCGCAGGCAAAGAAAGCTCCGCAGGAGCGCAGCCGATTTTGCAAAAATCGTTCAAAGGGGCTTGGGGACAAATTTCCCCAACAAGCGAAAAGTGGCTCCAAGCCACCTTGCTTGCCAAGTGTGAAGCCGGCAGGATTCGCGCGGCGGCAAGCAGCAAAGAGGGTCCTCTTTGCCCTGCTTGCCAGTCCGTTTTCGGTTCTGCAAAGGCACCCTATTTTTAATCGAGGTTGCGTTCATAAAATGCTATTAAAACCATCGTGCCGTCAGCGTCTCGGATTGAACGCTCAATGCTAATAAAAAGGTAGAGATGGATTTTCGGAAGCGGCTGCCAATACTGAGCCTATGTGTTCAGCAAAGATAGCACCCACAATTCCATAGCTTTTAGCAAAATGGGGACAAGCATTTATAGCCTGTCCCCATTTTCTATGGATTGAACGAGTCATGTTTTGATTAGTTTCCCCTGCGCTGCTTGGAATCGGAATTTTTAGACGTGTCCGGCACAGCCTCGGACTCCTGACGGGAAAATCAGTCGGTTTTCTTCCCGATAATATCCCCGGATACTGCATCGACCTTGTAGGAATACGCATACTTGTCCGTGTAGAACTCAAGGATATAGCAGGGCTTGCCCGAATTGCGGCTGAGCACCCCCTTGGTGAACACAATCTTTTGCGTGGCTTCATCCAGCCCCGCATCATCTAATGCAATCTGCTTTGCCTTCTCCAAGCCGATAAATTCAGGGGCAGGGGGAATGATCTTATCGCAGGTCTTATCCATGATCACGCCCAGAACGGCGTTGATTTTGTAAGTCCAACGAGCAGAGGCACTTTCAAAGGCGAAGTAATAGTAGGGCGACTTGATGCCGCCGGCAACCAGCGTTTCCTCGGTAAAGGTGACCTTTTCGCTAACACCGGCATCGTCCAGTGCGATTTTCTTCGCGTCCGCCAGAAGAATGAAGTGGTACGCCTCGATGATGCTGCCGTTCTTGGCGTCTACCTTGTAGGAATACTGCTTCTTCGCGGTGTAGAACTCCAAGATGTAGCAGGGCTTGCCAGAATTGCGGCTCAGCTCCTCTTTGGTGAACACGATCTTTTGCGTGGCATCATCAAGTCCCGCGTCCTTCAGGGCGATCGCCTTCGCCTCCTCCAGAGAGATGAAGTCCGTTGTCACAATTTCTTTCTGCTGCTTCTCCAACACAGTGCCCAGCACCGCATCAATGCGGTATGTCCACTGTGTTT
>ERZ791601.421-NODE-421-length-36526-cov-38.961750_pt1 | contig 36526 bp, 25 predicted proteins | sample MGYA00509967_ERZ791601 | MGnify/ENA primary metagenome ERZ791601 (study PRJEB30046, sample SAMN00791930) | human gut metagenome | study: EMG produced TPA metagenomics assembly of the A metagenome-wide association study of gut microbiota in type 2...
CGATTTTGTTCGCCAGAGCCCGGGGGGGCAGGGGGCGGCGGCGATTGGCCGCCCCCTGCGCGCTCCTTGCGCCAGTGATTATATGAAGCAATGCACATGACAGGAGCGCAACAGGATGAGAGACTGAAATATTCTCGTTATTTTCGGACCTGATGACATTAATTAATTTTAAAATATCATCTTAAATACGCCAGTCACCACCAGTAGCCCAATCAGGAAAATAATCAATACAGCCCAGAGTATAATTTTCATTGGCGTTCCTTTATTTGTGAGTGCTGAATAAGTATAGGAAAAAACGAAGCCCTTTGCCGTTATCCATAAACGATTAAGATAAATCGGAAGATATCATTCACTTAGTGTATATTTTTCTGGATATGTCGTTTTATTGCCACTGATGTATTGCCACGCGAAACTAAAAAATATATCGCAACACACGGTAATCTCCGCGCACCTTTTCTTACCTGATTATTCCCCCATGAATCGTGATTCCTTTTATCCAGCCATCGCCTGTTTTCCGCTGTTACTGATGCTGGCCGGGTGTGCGCCTATGCATGAAACCCGCCAGGCGTTAAGCCAGCAAACGCCCGCTGCACAAGTTGACACCGCATTACCCACGGCGCTGAAAAATGGTTGGCCAGACAGCCAATGGTGGCTGGAGTATCACGATAATCAACTCACTTCCTTAATTAACAATGCACTACAGAACGCACCGGATATGCAGGTGGCTGAACAGCGCATTCAGCTAGCTGAAGCCCAGGCGAAGGCAGTTGCCACTCAGGATGGTCCGCAGATCGACTTTTCGGCGGATATGGAGCGGCAAAAAATGTCGGCAGAAGGCTTAATGGGGCCGTTTGCTCTGAACGATCCGGCCGCAGGTACGACCGGCCCGTGGTACACCAACGGTACTTTTGGCTTAACGGCGGGCTGGCATCTCGATATCTGGGGAAAGAATCGGGCGGAGGTTACTGCCCGCCTGGGTACGGTTAAAGCACGGGCGGCGGAACGCGAGCAAACCCGCCAATTGCTGGCTGGCAGCGTAGCCCGCCTGTACTGGGAGTGGCAAACCCAGGCGGCGTTAAACACGGTCTTGCAGCAAATAGAAAAAGAGCAGAACACCATTATCGCGACCGATCGCCAGCTATATCAGAACGGGATTACTTCTTCAGTTGAAGGTGTGGAAACCGATATTAATGCCAGCAAAACCCGGCAGCAGCTCAACGATGTCGCGGGGAAAATGAAAATTATTGAGGCACGGTTAAGCGCACTTACAAATAACCAGACAAAGTCATTGAAGCTTAAACCGGTCGCGTTGCCGAAAGTGGCAAGCCAGCTTCCTGATGAACTGGGGTACTCCTTACTGGCCCGGCGGGCAGATTTGCAGGCGGCGCACTGGTACGTTGAGTCATCGCTAAGCACCATTGATGCGGCAAAAGCGGCATTTTATCCTGACATCAACCTGATGGCCTTCCTGCAACAGGATGCGTTGCACTTAAGCGATCTGTTCCGTCATTCCGCGCAGCAAATGGGCGTTACGGCAGGCCTGACGCTACCCATTTTCGATAGTGGTCGTCTTAACGCCAATCTCGATATCGCAAAAGCCGAAAGCAACTTGTCTATCGCCAGCTACAACAAAGCGGTGGTTGAAGCGGTGAATGACGTGGCGCGGGCAGCCAGTCAGGTTCAGACACTGGCGGAGAAAAACCAGCATCAGGCGCAAATTGAGCGCGATGCCTTGCGTGTGGTAGGTCTTGCGCAGGCGCGCTTTAACGCGGGCATCATTGCTGGTTCCCGCGTCAGCGAAGCCAGAATCCCCGCGCTGCGTGAGCGGGCCAATGGCCTGTTATTGCAAGGGCAGTGGCTGGATGCCTCCATTCAACTCACTGGTGCGTTGGGCGGGGGTTACAAACGCTGATGATATGCGCCTTCTATACTTAACGTTTATTCAGCGTTAAGTGGAGAACTCGATGGCACAGGTTGCGATTATTACCGCCTCCGATTCGGGGATCGGCAAAGAGTGCGCGTTATTACTGGCGCAGCAGGGGTTTGATATTGGTATTACCTGGAACTCAGATGAAGAAGGGGCAAAAGATACCGCGCGTGAGGTAGTTAGCCACGGCGTACGTGCGGAGATCGTGCAGCTGGATCTCGGTAAACTGCCAGAAGGTGCGCAGGCGCTGGAGAAACTCATTCAACGGCTGGGGCGTATTGATGTGCTGGTGAATAATGCGGGCGCAATGACCAAAGCGCCGTTTCTTGATATGGCTTTCGATGAGTGGCGCAAGATTTTTACCGTTGATGTCGATGGTGCATTTTTATGCTCACAAATTGCGGCCCGCCAGATGGTGAAACAAGGGCAGGGCGGTCGCATCATCAACATTACGTCGGTACATGAACATACGCCGCTGCCGGATGCCAGCGCCTACACAGCCGCTAAACATGCGCTCGGTGGGTTAACCAAAGCGATGGCGCTGGAGCTGGTCAGGCATAAGATTTTGGTGAACGCAGTCGCGCCTGGGGCGATCGCCACGCCAATGAATGGCATGGATGACAGCGACGTGAAGCCCGACGCGGAGCCTTCGATTCCTCTGCGGCGTTTTGGCGCAACGCATGAGATTGCCAGCCTGGTAGCGTGGCTGTGCTCAGAGGGCGCAAATTACACCACCGGGCAGTCGTTGATAGTGGATGGCGGCTTTATGTTGGCGAATCCGCAGTTCAACCCAGAATAGCGCAGTGAGGTGCGTGGTTATTTCAATGGGTAAAATTTTGGTAGGCATGATAAGACGCACAAGCGTCGCATCAGGCATGGTGCACCGGATGTCGGATGCGGCGCGAACGCCTTACCCAGGGCAATGGTTTTACGCCTGATGATCCGGCTTTTTCTTCCCGCGCCGTTTCAGCCACCAGCGCACGCCTACCACCAGAACCACGACCAGAATCAACCAGACCCAGTGCTTCAAATGCTGGTCGAGAGTGTGCAACCACGGCGCAATCACCTGACCACCAGCGTAACCGATAGTGGTAAAAATCAACGCCCAGGCAAATGCGCCGAGAATATTAAGCGGCAGAAAGATTTTCGGCGGCAGCTGGCTGGCACCAATCAGCGTCGGGCCAATCACCCGAAAGCCATACATAAAGCGCGTACCAATGACAAACAGATACGGATGGCGTTGGATAAGTTTCTGCGCCCGCTCAATTTTATCCTGATGTTTCGAGAAACGGCGTAACAGCTTGCCGCCAAACCGCCGCCCGCACAGATAAAGCACCTGGTCGCCAATCATGCCGCCAAGCGCCACAGAAAGTACCACCAGCGGGAACTTTAATAGCCCCTGATGTGCCGCAACGCCTCCCAGCAAAGTCACGGTTTCACCTTCCGCCAGGCTACCGATCACCAGCGCGGCATAACCATATTGTGAGATGAGTGTATTGAGATCCATAGGCCAGTCTGTCTCCCTTTGGTTGCCTTTAAGCATACACCCTGGAAATCATTCACGCTGAAAAAGGACGTACATCAGACGGTGCAAATTACATGAGCGAACAAAAAATAATCACAAGCTGACTTATACTTGAACTGTCAGGTTCATGAACTCACAACAAGGGGGCGGTATGAGCCATGTCTGGGGACTGTTTTCCCATCCCGATCGTGAAATGCAGGTGATTAATCGCGAAAACGAAACGATTTCTCACCATTACACCCACCACGTTTTGCTGATGGCGGCGATTCCGGTGATTTGCGCCTTCATTGGCACTACACAGATTGGCTGGAATTTTGGCGATGGCACTATCCTGAAGTTATCCTGGTTTACCGGACTGGCGCTGGCTGTCCTGTTTTATGGCGTTATGCTGGCTGGGGTTGCGGTAATGGGGCGGGTCATCTGGTGGATGGCGCGTAATTATCCGCAGCGTCCGTCACTTGCGCACTGCATGGTCTTCGCGGGCTACGTTGCAACTCCGCTGTTTTTAAGCGGTCTGGTGGCGCTTTATCCACTGGTCTGGTTGTGTGCGCTGGTCGGCACGGTGGCGCTGTTTTACACCGGCTACCTGCTTTACCTTGGTATTCCGAGCTTCCTGAATATCAACAAAGAGGAAGGCCTTAGCTTCTCTAGTTCGACGCTGGCGATTGGCGTGCTGGTACTGGAAGTGCTGCTCGCCCTAACCGTTATACTATGGGGCTACGGTTATCGTTTGTTCTAGAAAGTTCTTTGACGTTGCATTGCTGGCGTAAATGTCAGCAATGCAGCATTTCCTCACGATTCTCCTTTGACGATCGCACTTTTTGCTCGTTATGATGGCGTCGCTAGCCTCAGTAAATCCTTACTCCGGCGGTGCGCAACCCGTGCGCGTGAACCACTATCTGAATGCTCATCATGCCGAAATTTCGAGTTTCTTTATTTAGCCTGGCCCTGATGCTGGCTGTGCCTTTGGCACCGCAGGCCGTTGCGAAAACGGCAGCCGCTACCACCGCTTCACAACCGGAAATTGCCTCCGGTAGCGCGATGATTGTTGATCTGAATACCAACAAAGTGATCTATTCGAACCACCCGGATCTGGTGCGTCCGATTGCGTCTATCAGCAAATTAATGACCGCGATGGTTGTGCTGGATGCACGACTGCCGCTGGATGAAAAACTAAAAGTGGATATCAGCCAGACGCCGGAGATGAAAGGGGTCTATTCGCGCGTACGACTGAATAGCGAAATCAGCCGTAAAGATATGCTGTTGCTGGCGCTGATGTCTTCAGAAAACCGCGCGGCGGCAAGCCTTGCGCACCATTATCCCGGTGGTTACAAAGCCTTTATTAAGGCAATGAATGCGAAAGCGAAATCGCTCGGAATGAACAACACGCGCTTTGTTGAACCTACCGGATTGTCGGTGCATAACGTTTCAACTGCCCGTGACTTAACCAAACTGCTCATTGCCAGCAAACAATATCCGTTGATCGGGCAGTTAAGTACTACCCGGGAAGATATGGCAACCTTCTCTAATCCGACGTATACGCTGCCGTTCCGCAATACTAATCATCTGGTGTATCGCGATAACTGGAATATTCAGTTAACCAAAACCGGCTTTACCAATGCGGCGGGCCATTGTCTGGTGATGTGTACGGTTATCAATAATAAACCGGTGGCGCTGGTAGTGATGGACGCGTTTGGCAAATATACCCATTTTGCCGATGCCAGCCGCCTGCGTACCTGGATTGAAACCGGTAAAGTGATGCCTGTGCCGGCAGCAGCGTTGAGCTATAAAAAACAAAAAGCCGCCCAAATGGCGGCGGCGGGGCAGACGGCACAGAACGATTAAGTGAATTCGGATGGCGATACTCTGCCATCCGTAATTTTTACTCCACTTCCTGCCAGTTTTTCCGTTTACTGGTTTTACCGATCCCCGGATTCATGCTGTTGGTCGGATCGTTCTCGCGATAGAACTTCTGCAACGTCTCCGGTGCTTTATACAAATGACCGACGTTATGCTCGGCAGGGTACTGCGCGCCGCGCTGCTGTAGCAGTTCCAGCATCTGTTCTTTTAACGCATGCACATCCACGCCTTTTTTCACTATGTAATCCTGATGGAAGACATAGCACATAAAATGGCCGTAATAGAGCTTGTGCACCAGCTGGCTGTCGATCTCCGGCGGTAAATGCTCATACCACTCGGTGTCGTTACGCCGCAGAGCGATATCCAACGCCAGAATGTCTTCGACTTCATCGGAATGCACCGCCTGATAACGAATTGCTGCGCCCGCAGCGGCGAAACGGTGTAAAAACGCTTTGCTGCCTTCCTCCGGCGTACAGACAAAGAAATCGCCTTCGGCCTGTTTGAAATAATCCACCAGCCACGATTTGGCTTCGCCCACGCCATCGCCCGCCATTTTTAACAGCAGATGATGCTCGTATTTATCGCGCCAGTTTTTCATGCGCGGCGGTAAATGGCTGGGGAACAGGTGACCGAATTTTTGCATCGCACGGTCAGTAAAATGCGGACGGAAGAATTTCACTTTCTCCAGCATCGCATCGGTGCGTCCCTTGAGATTAAAGAAGAACGGCATCTTGTCGGTGCCTAACTTATCAATCATCAGGAAGGTGTCTTTGCCGTATTTTTCCGCAATATCGTAGATATCCCGGTGCATATATTCCCCGGCAACCGGCAGATTTTCGAAGTTAGCCAGAATATGACGGCGGATTTCGGTCAGCACTTCCGGCTGGTTGGTGCCGATATAAAACACCTGCTGATTTTTTTCCGCTTCGAAGGTATCAAGACGTACTGCAAAGACCGCCAGCTTCCCGGCGCAACCAGAAGATTCAAATAACCGATCAGGATCGGCGTTATAACGTGCGGGCGTGTCGGCTTCAATATCACGAACGCGGTGGACATAGTCATAATCGTGGGCGTGACGACCATCGTGACGCACATCGTCATCTTTGATGCGATCATCATCCAGCTTGCTAAGGATCTGCTCCGGCGTTTCGCCCAGATCAATCCCCAGATGGTTCACCAGCGTCAGTTTGCCGTCTTCATTTATACGCGCGAATAACGACATTTCGGTATACGCCGGGCCACGTTGCACCAGCGAGCCGCCGGAGTTGTTACAAATACCGCCGATGACCGATGCGCCTATACACGATGATCCAATCACTGAGTGCGGTTCGCGTCCCAGCGGTTTGAGGGCTTTTTCCAGCGAATAGAGCGTGGTGCCCGGATAGGCCAGCACCTGTTCGCCCTTGCCAAGAACGTGCAGCTTGTCGAGACGCAGGGTGCTGATGATCACGATATCGCGATCATAGCCGTTACCGTTTGGCGTCGATCCTTCGGTCAGGCCTGTATTGGCAGCCTGCATCAGAATAATTTTGTCGGCGGTGACGCAGGCTTTCAGCACCCGCCACAATTCCAGTAGTGAGCCAGGGAAAACGACAGCCAGCGCGTCGCCCTGACCAGAACGGAAGCCCTTGCGATAGCGGGCCGTTTTTGCGGGATCGGTGAGCAGGTGTGAATGACCGACCAGACGGGCAAGTTCATTCAAAAAGGCTTTATTATCAGTTGTTGTCATGGAAGACATTTTCCACTCCTTGTGGTGGCGAAAAAATATCACAAACTAGAATAGCGCCTTGTATGACAATTCAGCGAGTGAATATTTTGAAAATTCAGACAATAAACTGAGCATTCTTTTTCTCTCTCCATCATGCTTATGGCAAACTACGGTTTTTGCACCATTTTCGCTGCCTCGTCGGGCAACAGAGGAAGAAAAATCCATATGAAATGGCTATGTTCAGTAGGAATCGCGGTGAGTCTGGCCCTGCAGCCAGCACTGGCGGATGATTTATTCGGCAACCATCCATTAACGCCCGAAGCGCGGGATGCGTTCGTCACCGAACTGCTTAAGAAAATGACAGTTGATGAGAAAATTGGTCAGCTGCGCTTAATCAGCGTCGGCCCGGATAACCCGAAAGAGGCGATCCGCGAGATGATCAAAGACGGTCAGGTTGGGGCGATTTTCAACACCGTAACCCGTCAGGATATCCGCGCCATGCAGGATCAGGTGATGGAATTAAGCCGCCTGAAAATTCCTCTTTTCTTTGCTTACGACGTGCTGCACGGTCAGCGCACGGTGTTCCCGATTAGCCTCGGTCTGGCCTCGTCTTTTAACCTCGATGCAGTGAAAACGGTCGGACGTGTCTCTGCTTATGAAGCGGCAGATGATGGCCTGAATATGACCTGGGCACCGATGGTCGATGTCTCGCGAGATCCGCGCTGGGGACGTGCTTCCGAAGGTTTTGGCGAAGATACGTATCTCACCTCAACAATGGGTAAAACCATGGTGGAAGCGATGCAGGGTAAAAGCCCGGCAGATCGCTACTCGGTGATGACCAGCGTCAAACACTTTGCCGCATACGGCGCGGTAGAAGGCGGTAAAGAGTACAACACCGTCGATATGAGTCCGCAGCGCCTGTTTAATGATTATATGCCGCCGTACAAAGCGGGGCTGGACGCAGGCAGCGGCGCGGTGATGGTGGCGCTGAACTCGCTGAACGGCACGCCAGCCACCTCCGATTCCTGGCTGCTGAAAGATGTTCTGCGCGACCAGTGGGGCTTTAAAGGCATCACCGTTTCCGATCACGGTGCAATCAAAGAGCTGATTAAACATGGCACGGCGGCAGACCCGGAAGATGCGGTGCGCGTGGCGCTGAAATCCGGAATCAACATGAGCATGAGCGACGAGTACTACTCGAAGTATCTGCCTGGGTTGATTAAATCCGGCAAAGTGACGATGGCAGAGCTGGACGATGCTGCCCGCCATGTACTGAACGTTAAATATGATATGGGGTTGTTTAACGACCCATACAGCCATTTGGGGCCGAAAGAGTCTGACCCGGTGGATACCAATGCCGAAAGCCGCCTGCACCGTAAAGAAGCGCGTGAAGTGGCGCGCGAAAGCTTGGTGTTGCTGAAAAACCGTCTCGAAACGTTACCGCTGAAAAAATCGGCCACCATTGCGGTGGTTGGGCCACTGGCGGACAGTAAACGTGACGTGATGGGCAGCTGGTCCGCAGCCGGTGTTGCCGATCAATCCGTGACCGTACTGACCGGGATTAAAAATGCCGTCGGTGAAAACGGTAAAGTGCTGTATGCCAAAGGGGCGAACGTTACCAGTGACAAAGGCATTATCGATTTCCTGAATCAGTATGAAGAAGCGGTCAAAGTCGATCCGCGTTCGCCGCAAGAGATGATTGATGAAGCGGTGCAGACGGCGAAACAATCTGATGTGGTGGTGGCTGTAGTCGGTGAAGCACAGGGGATGGCGCACGAAGCCTCCAGCCGGACCGATATCACTATTCCGCAAAGCCAACGTGACTTGATTGCGGCGCTGAAAGCCACCGGTAAACCGCTGGTGCTGGTGCTTATGAACGGGCGTCCGCTGGCGCTGGTGAAAGAAGATCAGCAGGCTGATGCGATTCTGGAAACCTGGTTTGCGGGGACTGAAGGCGGTAATGCAATTGCCGATGTGTTGTTTGGCGATTACAACCCGTCCGGCAAGCTGCCGATGTCCTTCCCGCGTTCTGTCGGGCAGATCCCGGTGTACTACAGCCATCTGAACACCGGTCGTCCGTATAATGCCGACAAGCCGAACAAATACACTTCGCGTTATTTTGATGAAGCTAACGGGGCGCTTTATCCGTTCGGCTATGGTCTGAGCTATACCACTTTCACCGTCTCTGATGTGAAACTTTCTGCGCCGACCATGAAGCGTGACGGCAAAGTGACGGCCAGCGTGCAGGTGACGAACACCGGTAAGCGCGAGGGTGCCACGGTAGTGCAGATGTACTTGCAGGATGTGACGGCTTCCATGAGTCGCCCTGTGAAACAGCTGAAAGGCTTTGAGAAAATCACCCTGAAGCCGGGCGAAACTCAGACCGTCAGCTTCCCGATTGATATTGAGGCGCTGAAGTTCTGGAATCAACAGATGAAATATGACGCCGAGCCTGGCAAGTTCAATGTCTTTATCGGCACTGATTCCGCACGCGTTAAGAAAGGCGAGTTTGAGTTGCTGTAATGCTTTTGTAAGGGCGCGACGTTTGCGCCCTTTGCCTGATGTTCATATCTTAACTTGCTGAATTTTCGCCCTTTGTAGGCCGGATAAGGCGCTCGCGCCGCATCCGGCAGGAAACGCCGGACCGAATATGCCTCTTAAGTATTTATCTGATTCTGCAACTGAATCCTTCCGCTCAAGCTAACCCCGCCATTATCAACTATGCTTTTCTCTTAATTCGCTGAAAACAACAGTAAAAGAATGAGGAAAGCATCATGCCACTCTTAAAGCTCTGGGCAGGTTCACTGGTTATGTTGGCAGCCGTGAGCCTGCCGCTACAGGCGGCTTCCCCCGTTAAAGTCGGTTCAAAAATCGATACCGAAGGTGCGCTACTCGGCAATATCATTTTGCAGGTGCTGGAAAGCCACGGCGTACCGACGGTGAATAAAGTGCAACTCGGAACGACTCCTGTGGTGCGCGGGGCGATTACTTCCGGTGAACTGGATATCTATCCGGAATATACCGGCAATGGCGCTTTCTTCTTTAAAGATGAAAACGATGCAGCGTGGAAAAACGCGCAGCAAGGTTACGAGAAAGTCAAAAAGCTCGATTCGGAGCACAACAAGTTAATCTGGCTGACGCCCGCGCCTGCAAATAACACCTGGACTATCGCCGTGCGTCAGGATGTGGCAGAGAAAAATAAACTCACTTCGCTTGCCGACCTGAGTCGTTATCTGCAAGAGGGCGGCACCTTCAAACTGGCAGCCTCGGCAGAGTTTATCGAACGCGCCGATGCGTTACCCGCGTTTGAAAAAGCCTATGGCTTTAAGCTCGGTCAGGATCAGTTGCTGTCACTGGCTGGTGGCGACACGGCGGTGACGATCAAAGCCGCTGCCCAGCAAACCTCTGGCGTTAATGCTGCAATGGCTTACGGCACTGACGGCCCGGTAGCGGCGCTGGGGCTGCAAACCTTAAGCGATCCGCAAGGTGTGCAACCTATCTACGCGCCTGCACCAGTGGTGCGTGAGTCGGTGTTGAGGGAGTATCCGCAAATGGCACAGTGGCTACAGCCAGTCTTCGCCAGCCTCGATGCAAAAACATTGCAGCAACTGAATGCCAGCATTGCTGTGGAAGGACTGGATGCCAAAAAAGTGGCTGCCGACTACCTGAAACAAAAAGGGTGGACGAAGTAATTTCCCGTGACTTATTTCCGTATTAATCCTGTTCTGGCGCTGCTGCTGTTGCTGACGGCAATCGCAGCGGCGCTGCCGTTTATCAGTTACGCGCCTAATCGTTTAGTTTCGGGTGAGGGGCGTCATCTCTGGCAGCTGTGGCCGCAAACGATCTGGATGCTGGTGGGCGTTGGTTGCGCCTGGCTGACGGCCTGTTTTATTCCCGGTAAAAAAGGCAGCATTTGTGCACTCATTCTGGCGCAATTCGTCTTCGTATTGCTGGTGTGGGGAGCTGGAAAGGCGGCGACCCAACTGGCGCAAAATGGCAGTGCGCTGGCGCGTACCAGCCTCGGCAGTGGTTTCTGGCTGGCTGCGGCGCTGGCATTGCTGGCCTGTAGCGATGCCATCCGCCGAATCTCCACGCATCCGCTGTGGCGCTGGTTGTTGCATATGCAGATTGCCATTATTCCGCTGTGGTTGCTGTACTCCGGCACGCTTAACGATCTCTCACTAATGAAAGAATACGCCAACCGTCAGGATGTGTTTGACGACGCGCTGGCACAACATCTGACGTTGCTGTTTGGTGCGGTGCTGCCTGCGTTAGTGATTGGTGTGCCGTTGGGCATCTGGTGCTACTTTTCCACTGCTCGGCAGGGGGCAATTTTTTCTCTGCTCAATGTCATTCAGACCGTGCCTTCGGTGGCGCTCTTTGGCCTGTTGATTGCGCCGCTTGCCGCGCTGGTGACGGCCTTTCCGTGGCTGGGGAAGCTCGGCATAGCAGGAACCGGAATGACACCCGCACTGATTGCGCTGGTGCTCTATGCCTTGCTGCCGCTGGTGCGCGGCGTGGTAGTCGGCTTGAACCAGATCCCGCGCGATGTGCTGGAGAGCGCCAGAGCGATGGGCATGAGCGGGGCGCGGCGATTCCTGCATGTTCAGTTACCACTGGCGTTACCGGTATTTCTGCGCAGCCTGCGGGTGGTGATGGTGCAAACTGTAGGTATGGCGGTGATTGCGGCGTTAATCGGCGCAGGCGGTTTTGGTGCGCTGGTTTTCCAGGGGCTGCTAAGCAGCGCCATTGATTTAGTGTTGCTGGGGGTGATCCCGGTAATTGTTCTGGCGGTGCTTACCGACGCGCTGTTCGATTTGCTTATCGCACTGCTGAAGGTGAAACGTAATGATTGAATTTAGCCATGTCAGCAAACTGTTCGGCGCACAAAAAGCCGTTAACGATCTCAATCTCAATTTTCAGGAAGGGAGTTTTTCGGTGCTGATTGGCACATCTGGCTCCGGCAAATCCACCACCCTGAAAATGATTAACCGCCTGGTGGAGCATGACAGCGGAGTGATCCGCTTTGCCGGAGAAGAAATTCGCTCGCTGCCAGTACTGGAGTTGCGCCGCCGGATGGGCTATGCCATTCAATCTATTGGCCTGTTCCCCCACTGGAGCGTGGCGCAAAACATCGCTACCGTGCCGCAATTACAAAAATGGTCGCGGGCGCGGATTGACGATCGTATCGACGAATTAATGGCGCTACTGGGGCTGGAGTCAAATTTGCGTGAGCGTTATCCGCATCAGCTTTCCGGTGGTCAGCAGCAACGTGTGGGAGTGGCGCGTGCACTGGCTGCCGATCCGCAAGTCTTACTAATGGATGAACCTTTTGGCGCACTGGACCCGGTAACGCGCGGCGCGTTGCAACAAGAGATGACGCGCATTCACCGTTTGCTGGGGCGTACCATTGTGCTGGTCACTCATGATATTGATGAGGCGCTACGGCTGGCAGAACATCTGGTATTGATGGATCACGGTGAAGTAGTGCAGCAGGGCAATCCGCTGACGATGCTGACTCGTCCGGCGAATGATTTTGTCCGCCAGTTTTTTGGACGTAGTGAACTGGGTGTGCGCCTGCTTTCGTTACGTAGTGTGGCGGATTACGTGCGTCGCGAAGAACGAGCAGATGGTGAGGCACTGGCAGAAGAGATGACGCTACGCGATGCGCTCTCTCTGTTTGTTGCGCGGGGATGCGAGGTGCTGCCGGTGGTGAACATGCAGGGCCAGCCTTGCGGCACGCTGCATTTTCAGGATCTGCTGGTGGAGGCGTAAGCGTATGAAGATGTTGCGCGATCCGCTGTTCTGGCTCATTGCTCTGTTTGTGGCGCTGATTTTCTGGCTGCCTTACAGCCAGCCGCTGTTTGCTGCCTTGTTCCCACAACTGCCACGACCCGTTTATCAGCAAGAAAGTTTTGCAGCTCTGGCACTGGCTCATTTCTGGCTGGTGGGAATTTCGAGTTTGTTTGCGGTGATCATTGGCACTGGTGCCGGAATTGCTGTCACTCGCCCGTGGGGCGCGGAATTTCGCCCACTGGTGGAAACTATTGCCGCCGTTGGACAGACTTTTCCGCCCGTCGCAGTGCTGGCGATCGCCGTTCCGGTGATCGGCTTTGGTCTGCAACCAGCGATTATCGCCTTGATCCTTTACGGTGTGCTGCCCGTCCTGCAGGCGACACTTGCCGGGCTGGGAGCGATTGATGCCAGCGTGACAGAAGTTGCGAAAGGTATGGGAATGAGTCGTGGTCAGCGACTGCGTAAGGTCGAGCTACCGCTGGCGGCTCCGGTGATTCTGGCGGGCGTGCGAACTTCGGTGATTATCAACATTGGTACGGCGACGATCGCCTCAACGGTAGGGGCCAGCACGCTGGGTACGCCCATCATCATCGGGCTTAGCGGATTTAATACCGCGTATGTGATCCAGGGGGCGTTACTGGTGGCACTGGCGGCGATCATCGCAGACCGCCTGTTTGAAAGGCTGGTGCAGGCGCTTAGCCAGCACGCAAAATAAAGATATAACCTGCGAGCATGACGCCACCAATTCCGCCTAACGCCATAAACAGGAACAGGGCGATGACCCCAATTTTAGCTATGCGCATAATGCACTCCTTATGTTAACGAAAGGATTGTACAGTAAAGCGCATTTGTTAACGAATCATTAAATGCCGAGTGGGAAAATATCATGGCCTTGTTCTTGCCAACTGGTGAGTTGCTGCTGTTGGGCGGAGGTTCGATTTTCACCGCACCACACCAGCAATGTACGGCCTTCGAATAGTTCAGGGCGTAGTTGATTGAGCGAGTGGGCGAGGACATCAATGCGCCATCCTTGTTGACTGGCAATCCAGCCCTCCAGCCACAGACGGGTGGTATCCTGAATATTCCAGCCAACCACCAGCGCATCTTTACCCTGTTTTTTACGTGCCGAAGCCAGACAAATGGCGATGTAGTTGATCAGTACGCCGTCGAGGATCGCCAGCAGCGCCTGGAGAGTCGGTTGTTGGCACTGAAGCCGTCGGCGCAGAGGAATAAACAGATGTGTGGTGAGTGTCTGGGCGGGGTAATCCTGACCGCGCTCTTTGATCCACGTTCGCAGGCTATGTAGATTGCCGCTTTGCAGGTAAGTCAGTAATGTTTCTTGCTGATCGCGCCAGCCGTTCTGCACATCAACATTTTCATTACTGAGCAGCATTTTAACTTTGCTGACCTGCACGCCGTTGTCGATCCAGCGTTTGATCTCGCGGATCCGGTCAATATCGGCATCGTTGAACAGCCGATGACCGCCGTCTGTCCGTTGCGGTTTCAGCAATCCGTAACGCCTCTGCCACGCGCGTAACGTGACAGGATTAATATCACAAAGCAACGCCACTTCACCAATTGTGTAAAGCGCCATCGTCTCACCCTTGCTCGCGAGGTCCCGGTTTAACTTTAGACGCAGTTTTGCGAACCAGGTAGTTTTGCCCGTTTTTTGTGCATCTATAGGGTGATTTTATTTTTGCCAGGCGATTTTGAGTGATCGTACTCACGAATTCTCATTTTTCTGCAAGAGTTCAAAGAAAGTTAAACGCAGGCAATGTATGTTACGCGTTTTAAAGGGAAGTGTGGTTTGCGGGTATGTACGATTTTAATCTGGTGTTGCTGCTGCTTCAGCAGATGTGCGTTTTTTTAGTCATTGCATGGTTAATGAGTAAAACGCCATTATTCATACCGTTAATGCAGGTCACGGTTCGTCTGCCGCATAAATTTCTCTGCTACATCGTCTTTTCCATCTTCTGCATCATGGGCACCTGGTTTGGGTTGCACATTGACGATTCTATTGCCAATACCCGTGCGATAGGCGCGGTAATGGGCGGCTTACTCGGCGGTCCGGTCGTCGGTGGGCTGGTTGGGCTGACCGGCGGCTTACATCGATATTCGATGGGGGGCATGACCGCGTTAAGTTGCATGATCTCGACCATCGTTGAAGGATTACTCGGTGGCCTGGTACACAGCATCCTGATCCGCCGCGGGCGCACTGATAAAGTCTTTAACCCCATTACCGCCGGTGCCGTCACGTTCGTCGCTGAAATGGTGCAAATGCTGATCATCCTTGCGATCGCCCGACCTTATGAAGATGCGGTGCGTCTGGTGAGTAATATTGCTGCGCCAATGATGGTCACCAATACCGTCGGCGCGGCGCTGTTTATGCGTATATTGCTCGATAAACGCGCGATGTTTGAAAAATACACTTCGGCTTTTTCTGCCACTGCGCTGAAAGTGGCAGCCTCGACGGAAGGCATTTTGCGCCAGGGGTTTAACGAAGTGAACAGCATGAAAGTGGCTCAGGTGCTGTATCAGGAACTGGATATTGGTGCAGTCGCGATTACCGATCGAGAGAAATTGCTGGCCTTTACCGGAATTGGTGACGACCACCATTTACCCGGCAAACCGATTTCTTCAACTTATACTTTAAAAGCGATTGAAACCGGTGAAGTGGTCTACGCTGATGGCAACGAAGTACCTTACCGTTGCTCTTTGCATCCGCAATGCAAACTGGGGTCGACGCTGGTAATTCCGTTGCGTGGTGAAAATCAACGGGTGATGGGCACCATCAAATTGTATGAAGCCAAAAACCGTTTATTCAGTTCAATCAACCGCACGTTGGGTGAGGGGATTGCGCAATTGCTTTCGGCGCAGATCCTTGCCGGGCAATATGAGCGGCAAAAAGCGATGCTCACCCAGTCAGAGATCAAACTGCTTCACGCCCAGGTGAATCCCCATTTTTTGTTTAATGCGCTTAACACCATTAAAGCGGTGATCCGCCGCGACAGCGAACAGGCCAGCCAGCTGGTGCAGTATCTTTCCACTTTTTTCCGCAAAAACTTAAAGCGGCCTTCGGAGTTTGTTACTCTCGCCGACGAAATTGAACATGTGAATGCTTATCTGCAAATTGAAAAGGCGCGCTTCCAGTCGCGGTTGCAGGTCAACATTGCTATTCCGCAAGAATTATCCCAGCAGCAATTGCCCGCGTTTACCCTGCAACCGATAGTGGAAAACGCCATTAAACATGGGACATCACAACTGCTGGATACAGGGCGAGTGGCAATCAGCGCCCGACGTGAGGGGCAACATTTGATGCTGGAGATCGAAGACAATGCCGGTTTGTATCAACCGGTAACCAATGCCAGTGGGCTGGGGATGAATCTGGTGGATAAGCGTTTACGTGAACGGTTTGGCGATGACTATGGAATAAGCGTCGCCTGTGAGCCTGATAGTTACACCCGAATAACGTTACGACTACCATGGAGGGACGAGGCATGATTAAAGTCTTAATTGTCGATGATGAACCGTTAGCACGGGAGAACCTGCGTGTATTTTTGCAGGAGCAGAGCGATATTGAAATCGTTGGAGAGTGTTCAAACGCCGTGGAAGGGATCGGCGCGGTGCATAAACTGCGCCCGGATGTGCTGTTTCTCGATATCCAGATGCCGCGCATCAGTGGTCTGGAAATGGTGGGGATGCTTGACCCGGAACATCGCCCGTATATTGTTTTTCTCACTGCGTTTGACGAATACGCAATTAAAGCCTTTGAAGAACATGCCTTTGATTATCTGCTGAAGCCAATTGATGAAGCGCGACTGGAGAAAACGCTGGCGCGATTGCGTCAGGAGCGCAGCAAGCAGGATGTTTCGCTGTTACCGGAAAATCAACAGGCGCTGAAATTTATCCCTTGTACGGGGCATAGTCGGATTTATTTGCTGCAAATGAAAGATGTGGCATTTGTCAGCAGTCGGATGAGCGGTGTCTACGTTACCAGCCACGAAGGGAAAGAGGGCTTTACCGAATTGACATTACGTACCCTGGAAAGTCGTACACCACTACTGCGCTGCCATCGTCAGTATCTGGTTAACCTCGCGCATTTACAGGAGATTCGTCTGGAAGATAACGGCCAGGCCGAGTTGATTTTGCGTAATGGCTTAACCGTGCCGGTCAGCCGCCGTTATCTGAAAAGCTTAAAAGAGGCGATTGGCCTGTAAAAGACTGCTAAAATGGCTTTTTGCCTCATCAACACCTGAAGGCCTCATGCTAAGTAACGATATTCTGCGCAGCGTGCGCTACATTTTGAAAGCCAATAATAATGACCTGGTGCGTATTCTGGCGCTGGGTAATGTCGAAGCCACCGCGGAACAGATCGCCGTCTGGCTACGTAAAGAAGACGAAGAGGGTTTTCAGCGTTGTCCGGACATTGTTTTGTCGTCATTCCTCAATGGCCTGATTTATGAAAAACGCGGCAAGGATGAGTCTGCTCCGGCACTGGAGCCGGAACGTCGCATTAATAACAACATCGTGCTAAAAAAATTACGCATCGCGTTTTCGCTGAAAACCGATGACATTCTGGCGATCCTCACCGAACAGCAGTTCCGCGTTTCGATGCCGGAAATTACAGCGATGATGCGCGCACCGGATCATAAAAACTTCCGCGAATGCGGCGATCAATTTTTACGTTATTTTCTGCGTGGACTGGCAGCGCGCCAGCATGTGAAGAAAAGCTAAGACGGGTATGGCGGCCATGCGAAACATGGCCGCCGACAGATTATTTCACTTCTTTGAAACCAGCGGCTTTCATCACCAGTTCCATTTGCGCCATAGTGATACCTTTTTTGGCATCTTCAGCAGAAACGTTGATTCCTGAAATACCCTGCAGGGCTTTAAAATCCACTTTTTCCATATCGATAGTCACGTTTTCCTGCGCGTAGGTATCGGTATAGGTTAATTTTTCTTCAACACCCGCGATGTTTTTGTATTTGGCGCTTAACGGCTCAAGTGCCCTGGCAGCATCTTCTTTGGTGGTTGCACCAATGGAGGCAAATTGAATTTTGGTTTCAGAAGATTGCTTAAGCACCTTGTCACCTTTGTAGACATAGGTAATGGCAATTTCAGTGCCGTTCAGATTGGCGCTGAATTTCTTCGATTCTTCTTTGTCACCGCAGCCAGCAAGAGAGAAAACCAGAACAGATGCAACAACGAGGGAAAACAGCTTATTGAAAGCCTTCATGTAAAACTCCATTTTATTTAATCAAGAAACTGGTGACTCTCACCAGGGGCTATATAGGATATGCCTAATACCGTGGCGTGAGCAGTCCGGAACTGGAGTAGAGCTCTTAGTAAAAAGCACTATTTCATCCTTGTTGCTGAAGCATGGGGAATAATTGTTCGCAAAGCAAAACACCGTTATTTATTGCTTCTACCCGTGCCTCGCTTTCTGTATTACGAAATTGCCCCAACACATGTGCCAGCCGATAAAAACCCACCGCGGTGAGGTCATTCGCCAGCAACTCTGCCTGACTAATAGCGCTCTGTTCCTGATAGCGCCAGCCGTTATGGAGCAGTTGAATAAGTAACGCCTGGCAGCGCATCAGCAACTGATGAGCAGTAGACGGCACAGGCAAAACGCTGGCAGAAGGTAGTGGTGCCACAGGCGCAGTTTCAGCGTCCAGCGCCCAGGCACGAGTCTTTGTCATCATTACCTGTGGTTCCAGTGTCAATTGCCCATCAACAAAACTGACAAAGCCAGAAACCAGACACACGGGGTCGTCTGTTTGTTGCAAAAGCGCCGCCATGCGTTCAACGGCATAAGGCGCGCTGGCTGAGGCTGGCAGTGATAACGTCAGCAGATTATCTTCACCTTCGCCGCTGATTACCTGCGCATCCAGCGTCTGGCGGCTGCTATCCCAACCGAGCGAAATACACTCAGCGACCGGCAGAATAAATAAGTTATCGACCTGATTAAGAGGCCGTATGCAGGCGGGGGGACGCTGGCGTAAATATTCCCGCAAAGCCACAATGCCCGGCTGGCGTAACGGCGCGCTCAACATTTGCCAGGCATCAGGCGACAGCGGCACAACGCTGCTTAAGCGGTTGCGGGTAGCTAACAGCAGCTCGCCATCGGCACTGCGTTTTGCTGCTTGTGAAACAATTTGCCCGCCCGCCAGTGCGCCAGCCTGAAAACTAAACAGCCGACGCGTAGCTGCCGGTGAGTTTTCCTGTTCACTTCGCGGCCAACTGCGCGAAAGGTGCAAAATACTGCCGGTGTCGGGATCGGTAAACCAGATGCGTAAACCATAATGCTCAATATCCTGCCAGCAACGCATACCTAAAGACACCAGCCGCAGATGATCAAGCTTTGCTTCTCCGGCAATGCCAGAGCCAACGACCGTGCGCCACGGCACAGGAGGAACTTCACCAATACTGTCGCGCCGGGCCATCTCTTGTGCGCAATTTAATCGACTGTTTAATGCCGCAAGCTGATGTAAGCATTCTCCGGCATTATAGTGGCTGGCGCGGGCGTGGAAGGCATCAACGCTGGCGCGCAGTTGCCGTAGCGATTCACTCACCCAGCGCCAGTTGCAGGTCTCTGCCGCCTGCAATGCGCGGTTGAATGCTGCCTCGTAATGGATGAGCGGCTGGCTGATGCCGCCAAGCCATAATGTCTGGCTTAATTGCTGAACATATTGACGACACGCGTTGCCTTCTTCGCTGGCAAACGGATCGTCAGATGATGTGACGTGTTCGCTGCGCATCTGCCAGATTAAATGGTTAAATTCTGCTTGCTGCGCTTTGGCCTCGACGAAGGCCTGTACCGCCAGTACGACATGTTCGCAAAGTGTGCCTTCAATACAATCACAACGGGCGAAACGAATACTGCTGCGGGAATAAAAACGCACATCGCTCATCGGTAAGCGGGCAGAGGGAATTTCACCCGGCGCACAGAACAACTCAATGGTGATGCCTTTAGCGACCAGCGCCTGTGCGCGTTTGCGGGTAGCATCGGGAAGGGTAGCCAGTTCTTCCAGCCAGATTGCCGGATCCCACTCTTCTTCTTTTTCCGTAGACTGAGTGGTGGCACAAAGTCGTTGATAACTTAACACCAGCATCACGCGATGACGGCACATACCGTTGGCCCCGCAACTGCACTGAGCCTCTTTCAGTGCCTGGCCGTTCGCCAGCTGGGTACGGACACCGTCACTGAAGGTGGCGATTAAAGCGTCGTTCTCATGGCTGATCTCCGGGACGTTGCCATTTTCCAGTTCCTTAAGACTGCGCTTAACAAAACCGGCATTGCTTAACGCCGTCAGGGCCTGCGGTGTCAGTTCTAATAATTCCGGACGTAGTGAATTCATGACTGAAGATTCTCCGCAAGCCATGATGCCAGCTCGCCCGGCGTCATGGCGGCTATTTGTGCGCCGACATTAACCAGCGCCTGGGCCGTATCGCGGTCATAGCAAGGTGTTGCGGTGCTATCGAGCGCTGCCAGTCCCAGCACTTTGATGCCGCTCTGGACACACTTTTTCACCTGATGCGTCAGTAATGATGATGAACCCCCTTCGTAAAAATCGCTCACGAGGATAATGACGCTTTTCGCTGGTTGTTCAATAAGTTGCCGACCATACTCCACGGCACTGGCGATATTGGTCCCGCCGCCCAACTGTACTTTCATTAATAACTCTACCGGATCGGCAACGTCTGCCCTGAGATCAACGACGCTTGTGTCAAACGCCACCAGATGGGTACGAATGCCGGGTAACTGCCACAAACAGGCCGCCATCACCGCAGAGTGGATCACCGAATCGACCATCGATCCGCTTTGATCAACCAGTAAGACCAGTTGCCATTGTTCGCTTTGGCGTTTAATGCGGCTGTTAAAGCGGGGGGATTCGATATACAACTTGCCGTGTTGCGGGTGCCAGTGTTGCAGGTTGGCGCGCAGAGTACTTTTGAAATCAAAGTTTCGCGCCAGTGGAATAAATGAACGGCGACGGCGATCGCGGACACCAGAAAAAGCCTGACGAACTTCCTTTGCCAGTCGAGCCATAATTTCTTCAACAACCTGGCACACTATCCGGCGGGCGGCAGCCAGTACTTCGGGGTTCATCAGATGTTTGGTGTGCAAAACAGCGCGTAGCAGGCTTTCAGAAGGCTGCATACGTTCCAGCACGTCGAGATTCGTCACCACATCTTCAATGCCGTAGCGCAGCACGGCATCGCTTTCCAGCCGCTCAATCACCTGCTGCGGAAACAGCGTGTGAATACTGTTGATCCACTCAGGGGTGGTGAGATTTGAGCCACCTAATCCACCGGAACGTTCACCACGCTGGAGCCGTTCAGGATCGCGCCCATACAGCCACTCCAGCGCGTGGTCTATCTGCCGGGCGTTGTCATCCAGCCCACAAAGCGTCGTTTCTGCCGCTTCGCCAAGAATTAATCGCCAGCGTTGTAGCTCACGGGTGGTCAGAAGATCGTTCAGTTCAGACATGGAAAACTCCCCAGTTTTGCAGCGATGCCAGTGCCTGCTGTTCGAGTTGTTGATGATGTGCAATGGCCTGTGGTGGACAATGCAACGGCATTTGCAGCGCCGAAACGGGAAGTTGCGCCAGTTGATAATGCTCAAGCACCTGATGCGCCAGCGTCCCGCGTTCTCGTGGTGGTAGCCAGGCCATCGCCGCGCGTAAATCGGGCAGGGCGTTAATAAAATCGGCTTCACTCAGTTGATTTAAATGACTGCTGAAACCGGCGATAAATGCCGGCTGACAGGCCAGTTGATGGCGGGCCAGCGCCAGCAAACCGTGCAGCGCCTCACCAGATTGTGCCGGGGATAACTGCGCCAGCATCGTCAGCGCCGCTTCGGCACTGGCGTTGGGATGTTCCAGACGCATTAGTGCGCCAAGAGCCGCGCCGCGATCCAGCGCCGGGGCATGAATTGCCTGACTGCGTCGCTCCAGTAAGGCTACCGCCGCAGAAAGAGAAACGCCGGGTAAATTAACGCCGCTATGTAGATCGCGCAGAATATGGCAAAGCGCTTGCCAGCTATGCAGGTGAGCGTGAAACTCCTTTTCATCCGGTCTGCCGTTAGATTCACACAGCCACAGCGTGCGATCGATAGTCGCGCATAACGTCGTTTGTAATATCTGCGCGCCTTGCATACCGCTAATTTCATCCAGCCGCCATAAGGCATAAAGCACTTCCAGCGCCTGGCCCATTTCGGCAAATTGATTTTCCTGGGCGATTAATAGTGTGAGTTGCTCCAGTAATTGTTGACTGAAGGACGCCAGACCCGCTAACGCCGCCTGGCTAAGACATGTGGTGATACTGCCGATTCCGCCCGCGTCCAGCATATCGGCTTCTAATTTATTGCGTGCGGCTTCCTGGAGTGTGGCACCAAAACAGGCGGCCTCAATCAATGCCGCATGCTGGCTAAGCGGGCGGGTTAATTTCCAGCGTTCTTCACCGTTGCCTGCAAGTGTCAGTGTACTTCCCTGCTGGCGTACAATCCCAGGGATCTCCAGTATTGCCAGCCGATGTAACACCTGACTTTGCGCCAGCCCATCGGGGGTAAAGCGATTTAAGGTAAGCTCCGCCGGAAGGGAGATTGCGGTACGTTCCAGTTCGCAGGTGACATCTTTTGGCAGAGGCGGTTGTGGCGTAGAAGGGGCAAGTTTACCGAATCCGTCACCCGCTAATGTGTCTATCAACGTTAGCAGAATCGGATCGGTATCGGGATGAATAACGCCGCGATAGCTCCACGGCAACGGCGCGTTCAGGGCTTCTTTAATCAGCGAGCCTGCTATGGCATCCAGCCAGTCAGTGCGTAACGGTAGTGTATGACCGCGCAACTGTGCCAGCGCCATCGCATGCAGATGAGCGGCAGCCATATCCGCGGTAGAAGCGGGCAATTTGTGCTGGCGCAAACGGGTAAGGATAGTTTTTAGCAGTTGTTCACCGGCCTTCTGCAAGCCCCACTGCCAGCACCAGTTTTGCCATACCGGGGCAGGCATTCCTGAAAGGTATCCTGCCAGCACATCAAGGCGCTTTTCACTGTAGGGTGTGAGATAACAACCTGTAACGGCATCTGCCAGCGAGGGCAATTCTGGCTTGTTAATTTTCTGAGGGCATTCGCGCCACATCTTTGCCAGTGCCGGAGCGTGCCAGCCACCGCAGACAACTAACACGTCGCCATTATTTTGCTGCATCGCCCATCCAATCCAGCGGGCCATAAAGGCTTCGCGCTGACGATTGAGCGCATCGCCGGAGGCGTCGCCCCGCAGTTGGGCAAAATAGTGCGCCAGCGCAGAGGGTAATGCAGTTTGCTGGCTTTCATCTTCGAACAAGTGATCCCACAGGGTATCGCTGTTATCCATGCGGGTGGCACGCAGCAGTAAGGCCTGGCTTTCATCTTGCGTATCAGGCGAATCGTCCTCTTCTTCACTCTGCGCCCAGCAAGGCAAATCGATGAAGTAAGTTTGTGCCTGAATGCGACGTGCGGCTTGTAGCGCCTGCCACTCCGGCGAAAATTCAGCAAATGGCGTCCAGGCACCACGCCCGGGGGCTGCACCGTCCTGATACTGGCAATAACTGTAAATAGCTACCGGAAGCTGGTGGGCTAAAAACAGTTCGTCTACCCGGTCATTAAAATCAGCCGGGCCTTCAATCAACACGTATCGTGGCCGCTGGCTTTCGATTAACGATTTCACCAGCCGGGCGCAGGCCGGACTATGATGCCGGATGCCGACAATTAACGGCTCGCTCATGCATCTTTCCTCACGGCAGGCGGTGGCGGGCTTGATAATAAGCCTGCCAGTGAGCTTCTTTATGTGTGGCGACACGCTGTTCGAAGTAACGGCGCAGACGCGCGCGATCTTCTTCGTTATCTTTGACGATGGTTCCGGCAATACATTCCACCAGGTCGGCAGGCTCCCCCGCGCGATTCGCTAAAAACCAGGCGCGGACGCCCACAGCATGGGCCACGTTCACGGCTTCAGCGGTGGACATAATCGCTGTCAGTGTATCCATTGACGTTTTCTTTTCGCCGTTGGCACGCAGATCGCGGAAGGTGCGGACCAGTAATTCCAGTACCGCGTCAGGCACTTTATGCGGAATACCGCTATGGGCCAGCAAACGCGCCGAAGCACTGGCGACCAGTTCCAACTCCTGGGCGAAATCCATAATCGGAAAAACCGTTTCAAAATCGAAGCGACGCTTTAGCGCAGCACTCATTTCATTGACGCCGCGATCGCGGGTATTGGCAGTGGCAATAATATTAAAGCCTTCTCGCGCATAGAGCTGACTGGCTTCACCAGTGAGTTCCGGCACCGTCATCACCCTGTCAGAAAGCATACCTAACAGACAGTCCTGCACTTCCAGCGGTGTACGCGTTATCTCTTCGAAACGGACGATTTTGCCGTCGCGCATTCCCTGATAAAGCGGGGCAGGGACCAGCGCTTCCGTTGACGGACCATGATTGATAAGCAGGGCGTAGTTCCAGCCATACTTGATTTGATCTTCGGTGGTAGATGCCCCGCCCTGGATGGTTAACCCGGCATCGCCGCTAATAGCGGTTGCCAGTAATTCAGAAAGAAGAGATTTTGCGGTACCCGGTTCCCCCACCAACATCAAACCGCGGCCGGTAGCAAGAGTGACTAACATACGTTCGACAGCGGAGGGGCTAATCACCACTTTACGGCTGATATTTTGCGCTTCGTCGCCAAGGATAAAAGCACGGGCCGCAGGCAAACTTAACTGCCAACCGGGCGGGCAAGGTGCGTTATCATTTTGTTTTAATTTTGCCAGTTCATCGGCGTATAACACAGCAGCAGGCGGACGCTGCAGATGATTATTCTGCGGTGACATATATTCATCCCTGAAATGTATTAATGAAATAAACGATATTTTACGCGCAATAAATGTTTGGCGCATTAGTTGTTTGAGCGAAAAATATCTGGAAAGCAGATCACAGTAAATAAAAAAACCTGCTGGTGAGGCAGGTTCTTTTATTTACTATTTTCAGGCCTAACACCACAGCCTGTGCAACATCGTGTTCCAACGAACGAATTATAACCACGGCTGGACCCCGTTGCAATTAAGATAATGAGATTTATAATCCAGGCCATTGGGACGTTGCGCCGGATCGGACCAATTTGAATTATTTAGAGTATATTATTCTATTTCTTGGTTGAATATATTCTGTAGTTCACGATTAAAAATTGCTATTACAGTTTCAGGTGATTCACCTCGTAATTTCCGCTCATCAATACACTCATCTCTTATATAAATCAACGCATCATTTATTAGCGGGTCAGCATCTTCTCGATCACGTTGATGAAATGTTGGACGTAGCCGGAATCGCTCCAGTCGATAGACGGAACCTGTAAATAATTCAGAGCATTTATGGATCTCAAGTCTGAAGGAAAACGGATCTTCAGGTACAGGGACCTCATAATCGTAAATAGCAACCAGCTCTTTTTGCACGATCATCGCTTTCCCCGCTGGTAAGTCGTGTTGATAACGGGCAGTTGCATCACTGCCCGCTGTGTTTTAATGGAAAATGACGTCAGGTGCGCTTAACGCCTCACTCAAATCAAACACATCAAGTTCGGCAAAAGTGACGGATTTATTGTCACGGTACACTCGAAGAGAACGGAAGCTCATTAGCGCTTTGCTATCAACATTGTAGTGGTTAAAACCGGGTGAAAACTTAAGGACCAGCCGGTACTCACCCAGGTTATAGACAAATGCGTCCTCATAGCCTGACTCCCAGCCTTTGTATCGCATTCCCATAAGTTGCCCAACGGTAGCGGATTTACCTTCCCAGCGAGTCAGGCTGTTACTGGTTGACTCGTCAGGTGTGAGCAGCACCGTGCGGCGCGACAACTGGCGAAAAGGCGGCATAATTTCGTAATCGGCAAAAAGCTGTGCAAATTCACTGCGCATTTCTGCTGTCATTTCTAACGGGTGGGCAATGCCAATCAGAGCGTCCGCAGGCAGGTCAATTGGCTCATCTTGCGCATTGCAGAACTCCCCCTCTGCGGCCACACGAAAGGCTTTGAGTAAACAACGCGGTTCATTTGCCGGATAAACCCCCCATATTAATCGCTGGGTAACCAGACGGGTAAAGGGATGATTAACAAACAGAGAATGAAAATCTGCCAGCGACCAGCGTCGGGTGGTACGTAGGGCCGTTTCAAGACGCGGGAGCAGGTTTTTGCTCACCTGAGTAGCATCTTTTTTTAGCCCTTTTAGTCGGGCCAGTGCCTCGGGCGCTTTCAGTTGATCGTCATCGGCGCGCAAACGGGGAACGCTTTTCTGGCGAACGTTTTGCTGATCAAAGAAAACCGGGTTGAGATTTTCATCGAAGCGAACGGTAAACTGCCGGGGACCAAAATCAAAACTCAACGCCTGCGGATCATCAAGGCCCAGGGTTGGGACTAATCTGTCCGCTAGCTCTTCCTGGCTTAGCCCGCGATTTTCTGCGACCACCTGAAGAAATTCCGCCGCGTTATCACGTAAGGGGCGGGATTTAGCCCGTTGCGATATATGATGCAGCTGTATCAGCGCCATATCATTATTCATCAGGGTAAGGATGTTCAGGCCGCTGACAGCACGGGCAGATTTGCCTTCTTGTGGCCAGGCGAGGATCTGTGTCGTCAGATCCCGTGCCGTGCTTTCGTCACCAAAGAGACTTAACGCCAGAAATGCCCAGTTGTCTTTTGCGGGGGCACCAGCTTGTTGCCACGCAGTGAAGAGATCCCAAGCAAAAGCTGCCAGCGTTTGTGGCTGGCAGAACGTTTTCAGTTGTTCCAGCCCGCTATAAAAACGTCCCCCCTGGGTAAAGCGCAGCATTTCGCCGATAATTTCCAGAGCGTCATTGGTAACAGTTTGATTATTAGTGATAAGGCGCGGCCTGGACCACATTTGCGGATGCCAGAAATCAGGGGCTTTTGGAATGCGTGCCGGGTAAATTTCCATCGGGTTCTGGGTAAGTATTTTTTCCAGGGCTGGCCACATATCAGCGCGATCCCAGCGGTTTGCAACCGTTTGCAGTAATTCACTATGTCCTTGTTCATACAGTAAACGAAGGGCAAATAATGCCGCTTCGCTGTTGTCGCAGGGTTTAACAAAGACGAGTGGAATAAGTGCAGTAGCCGTATGTTCCGGCCATTGTAAAATCCACTGGCGAGCCAGATTACGCTGGCCCGCAAAACGGTGCCAGACGCGGGCAACGGGCAGGGCCAGTTCTGTTGCGCCGAAATTTAAAATTAACGGAAATGTTTCTTTTGGACGATGTGAAAAAGCCAACAGCAGACCTGGTAGCGCATCCAATCCGAGGATACTGAGAAAATAGTCCTCACCCGCGAACAGATGCTTTTTCTCATTGATACGCAGCCAGAAGGTCAAAGCCATCTCACGCGGCAACTGTGCCAATAAATACAGGTTCCAGACACTCTTTTCCGGACGATAACGTGAGTAGTTGTCATTTTCCCATATGTTAATTAACGCTTCTATGTGACCGCTGCGGAGCGCCTGTTCTGCTAATTGTGCTTCCGGGGAGTTCCAGCCATTCAGGATCTCTTCAACCCGCCCCTGGTAGTAATGCCACTGAACAATGAGTGAATTGCGTGCAGCATCCAGTTTTCCGGGGAGTATATAATTCAGAAACAGCCATACATCATCCCCAAAACCCAGTTCCTGTAATACAACTCGTCCACTTTTTTGTTCCATGCGTTGCGCAAGAGATTCCGTGCTGAAATAACGGGCAGACTCAGTGGCGGCAAGCCTCTCTTGTTCGCCTGGTTGCCAGTAAACTTGCGGAGTTAATTCGAGCGGTGCCAAATCAAGACGTGGAGCTGTCATTTTTTTCTTACTACGCCACGGTGGCGAAACGAGGATTTCAGGCAGATTGCTGTTATCGGTACTATCAATAACCGGTTTGGGCGGTGCCGATAAATAACTATTCAGCACTGCCCTGGCTTGAGTACTTAACCACTGCATCACCTCTTCTGCCAGTTGTGGCTGCGATGCCATCAGCGTCTGTAACAGCGTACGCCAGTATTCATCGCGTGCTTTTTGCTGTGCAGGCAGCTTTTTGTCTTCGATGATTGGATAACCAGGGCGGGCTGGTGGTTCTGTTAACGCCAGCAGTTCTGCCAGTGCGGCGAGCGTCGCATGGGGGAAGTTTTTATGGTATTTAGCTACACGTTGCAGGCTGGGTTTGTTTTTATCAGCCACCAGTAGCAAGGTGCGGATGACTTGCGGATGGTTAATTTGTACCAGCAGACTGCCGCAATCTTCTTTATGGGCATACATCGCGAGGCGCGGAATGGCTGCCAGTCCTTGTTCGCGCAAAAGGGCGGCGCAGGCCGCGTAGCCGAAGTGGTTTTCATGCGACATGTAGCTGGCTTCTCGATCGCTAAATATATCCTGGCTCCAGTAGTGTTCGAGTTTTCTCACCGCTGTGGGGTCATTAGCAACAACTTTTAACCACTCCTTAGAATGAAAATGAGTTCGCGGGCATTCAAGGCCTACCAACTCATTGGCTATTTCTGGTTTTTCCGGGAGGATCAGCGCAATAAAAGGGCGGCGAACTTTGGTTATTCCTGGTAGTGCGGCAATGAGTTTGTCGGCGCAACGCTGCCAGCAGCTTTCCTCTGCCAGAGAGAGATGCTTACGCAGTCGGAGATCGAATTCGTTATAGGTTTCTGAGCGATAACCATAGCCATAATCCTCGTCCTGATACTGCAATGTCACTACCAGAGGATCACTCTCATAACACCGCGCAATAAACTGGCGTGCAATCACCACCTCAGTCGCATATTCCAGCCCCTCTTGTTGGACGATTTCGTCGAGCAACTGTTGGCTGTCATTTTGCGCGATACAGGCTAGCGCCGCCATTGTCCGGTCCGGGATTGAGGGTTTGTGTTCGCCGATCAAGTTGATGGCCTGCGTGATGGCGGACTGCCACTCCAGTGAAAAATTCTCATAACGCCAGACAATGTTTTTTTCTTCTCAGCTTTTTGTAGCAATTCATCACCCAATGTCTGGATGAGACTTCCAGTGATAACGGACACTGGTTCGCCCGGCCAGCGACGATGACTGAGCGGCGTTTTGCCTTTTTTATATTTCAGTTCCAGTTGGGCGTTATCCGCCAGCCACGGTAATTCCTTGTCCATGCTCTTTCCTTATTCAAACAGGGCTTCAATATCGTTAATTAGCTCGCTGGCGGTGATGGCATCGATTACGGAGAACTGCGCTTCCTGTGTTGAATTACTCCCCCAGCCATATCTTTCTGCTTTGCCTTCCCATAGCCACAGCTTGCTTAAGAGCTGCTCAGCGCTGAGTTCGGCTGGCGACATGCCTACCGCAAAGCCTTCATCGATTTCCATGATTAACGACCAGCGACCCAAAGGTTTGATCATCCATCCGATCCAGCCTCCATCCTGTGGTTCGCCCTTTATCCAGCCTTTATTCGCCAGCCCCATGACCCGACCACTCGGGCATTTTCTGCCTGCCCAGCGGGTCAGTTCACTGGCATTGCGCTCGGCTTCTGTCAGGGCGTAGCTGTTACGGTCGAGCTGGCGGAACGGTGGTAGCAGTTCGTAGTCGGCAAAAAGCTGACCAAAGGCGGCAGCATCCGTTGGTGATATTTCCAGAACGTGAGGAGTGCCGATAGAGATATCGCCTTCCGGCAGGGTGAAAAGATCATCGTCAGCGGTGCTGGAGCTGTTATCTTCTGCTACGCGAAAGCAAGCCAGTAGCTGGTTTTCGGCGCTATAAACGCCCCAAATCAGACGGCGGGTTAAGTGACGAACCAGCGGATGCTCAACCAGGAAGAGCTGGAAGTTTTCCAGCGACCAGCGGCGGCGCAGGCACATGGCGGATTCCAGCCTTGCTACCTGCTGGGCGGCGATGGTACGCGCATCTTTTTTCAGCAATTTGTAGCGGTTAACCGCATCGTTCGCCCGCGTTTCATCATCGCTTTTGTTCGGTTTGGGCAGGTCTTTCAGGCGGCTGCCGGAAACATCACGCACAAACGGTTTTAAGGTTTCATCAAAGCTGACGGTGAACTGCCGTGGGCCAAAATCCAGCAGCAGCGAACCGTTATCATCCAGACCGAGATCCGGTGCTAACCGATCTTCAAGCTCCGCCACCGTGAGTTCGCGGCTCTCGGCAATGTCGGCAATTTTTTCTTTTGCCCGCTCCTGTAATGCTTTGAATTTCAGTTTCTGGGCGATGCCGTTAAGCTGCATAAGGGCGATATCACTACCGATAGCAGCGAGAATATCCAACCCAACGGTGGCGCGTTTATGCTGGGATTCACCAGGCCAGGCGCGTATTAATGGCGTCAGTTTGCGGGCGGTGTCATCGTTACCGAGAACGCCTAACGCAGTGAACGCCCAACTCTCTTTCGACGGCGCGCCAGCGGTCTGCCAGGCGGTAAACAGATCCCAGGCAAATCCCGCCAGTGAGTCGGCGGAACAGACGTCTTTCACCTGCAATAATCCCGGATACAGAGCCTCTTCCTGAGGGAAGCGGAGCATTTCACCGAGGTGGAGGAGGGCGCTATCTGGCAGTGATTGGGCATTTGCTTTTAATACCGGGCGCGTCCAGAGCGATGGCTGATAAAAGGCCGGAAGAGTGGGGATTTTTGTCGGGTGATTATCTAAGGGATCGAGCGCAAGCAGAGCGTTCACCGCATCGGTTACTTCCGGCTGGTTATAACGTCGGGCGATTTCTTGCAGTAATGGCTGATGACCGTTTTCGGTAAGCATACGCAAGGCAGCGCGGGCGTTATCCTGTGCTTCACCGGCTTTGCCGAGCGCCGCAGGCAGCAGGCCGGTAAGGGCATGTTCCGGGTATTTCAACAGCCAGCTACGGGCGTTTTCGCGTAGCGTTTTCAGTTTGTTGAAGGCACGGGCGACGGCAGGAGCCAGCTCACTCGCTGCGAAGTAATTCGTGATGGGCAAGGCTTCTTGTGGATAGCGTGCAAGTGAGTTTACTAACCCAGGTAACCCTTTGAGTCCAAAATGTAACATGGAGTATTCGGTATCGGTATGTGGAGATAGGGTAAGGGCATTCCATGCTTTTACTGCTTTCTCCAGCGGCAATGTTGTCAAAATCCCCAACTGCCAATAATGCCCGGTAGGTGAATGAAACACCTTAAATTCACTTAGTAAGGTTGAATAATCTTCATTTAGCCATGCCTCAACTACCGCTTCGGGAGCTTTAATATATGTACCAGCGATCCGTCGTTGAAAACCCATCCTTGCCAACAGGTTGGTAGTACTTTCTTCATGGCTAACCGTGATGTGTTTTGAATACCAGATATATTTCGCCAAAAGTTGATTACTGATTTCTTCTGTCAGATAACAGATTGGCTCAATGCCTAATGGCGCTAAATCCAGCACCGGAATCGGCGATTTTTTCTTTTTCGAAAGCCAGGGAGGGGAGACTACTACGGCTGGCAGTAGATCGGCGCTGGCATGGTTTGAGGGCTGTGTCAGTTGTTGCTGGCATGATTTCAGTACGGCAACTGCGGGTGTCGAGAGCCAGGGAATGACCTGTTCTGCCAGTGCTGGTTGTGAGATAAGCATTGTCATTAGCATAATGCGCCAACTGTTCTCTTCTTTTTGCCCAAGAAGTTCCGTCAGTGCCGCCATTGCTGCATGTGGGAACGCAGCAATGGCTTTCGTCATCCGATCGTGACAGCGTTTAGTTTGCCCGGCTACACGTATAAGCAGTGTCAATGCGAACGGATGATTGATATGACGCAACACATCGGCGCAGTAGTCACTTGCGGCATAGGGAGCAAATCGGGGCAGGGCTGCAACACCTTGCTCCTGTAATACGGTGGCTGACCATATCGCACCACAATAGTAATCATCAAAAATGGCATATGGTTCGTGATATTTTTCTAATGAGGCAAGAATGTGCTCATCAGTCGCCACTATTTTTAACCACTCAAGCGAGGGTAATTTTTTTTGCCCCAGTAGACGCTGGGCAATTTCATGTGCAATTTCTGGTTTTTCGGGTAATAACAAAGCAATTAATGGTTGCCGCCATTCTGGAATATGTGGAATTGCGGCAATAAGTTTTTGTGCACATTTTTGCCAGAGAGACTCTTCCGTCAGTGATAAATGTTTACGTAGGCGTAATTCAAATCTGGAATATTGCTCCAAGTAGCTAGGTGCAATGCCAGACGGCAGAATAATAATGACATTATTCGCATAATCCCATTCAATATCAATCTGTTGAAGGTGTATTATTACATCAGTAGCATATTCCAGACCGCCTTCCTGGACGATCTGATCCATAACATCCTCACGCACTTTATATCTTGTGCATTTCATTTCAAGTGCCGTGAGTACAGCCATTACTGGTGATGGTAACTGTGTTGTTTTCAGGCCGTCGATCTGACTGATCGCCTGGGCGACGGTGTTTTGCCATTCTAAAGAACAGGCGCTGAAGTCAAATGTGGCTGTTTTATTATCCCGTTGCGACACACTACAGGCTAAGCGACGTAATTGGGTCAATTTGTCTGCTTGCTGAACAGGAACTCCGGGAAAGCGGCGATGACTTAACGTGGTGTGTACAACTTCGGGCGGAAAAACGACAGCAATATCTTTCGCCAGCCACGGTAAAACAGCATCTGTATTTTTGTCAGGCGCACGGGTTTCTGCTACGAAAGAGGGTTGTTCCTGAATAATGGTGGATAAGTCCGCTACCTTGAGAGAGCCCGTTACCGTTTGGGAAGGTTGCAAAGAATTATCCTTCGCTTGCTCCACATACCCCTTCTTCACCTTCTCCGCAATCAGCTTAAGTTCCGCTTTTTCCGCTGCCGCAGCATCTGAAAAACTTTTTATCTGACTTTGCCCTTTGGTGTCAACTTTTCCCCAACTGATATGCAACTCGTTTCCCTGTTGCTCCACCGCCCAGAATTTATGTGATTTTTCGTCCTGATAGATAAAGTGTCTCATTCTGCATCCCTGTAATTTTATCCAGTTGAATGCAGATGCTACCAGTATTTATGCGGGTTAGAGAGAGACAAAATCGCAAGAAAACAACTTTAGGAATTTATAAAGAAAAGGCGCTGTCGATGCAGCGCCTTGAAGGGGGATTATTTCACCTGATGACCCGGTTTAGCACCAGCATCCGGGCTTAGCAGGAAGATATCTTTCCCGCCTGGACCGGCAGCCATCACCATGCCTTCGGAGATTCCAAAGCGCATTTTACGTGGTGCCAGGTTAGCCACCATAATGGTGTGACGACCAATCAGTGCCTGCGGATCCGGGTAGGCAGAACGAATACCGGAGAAGACATTGCGTTTTTCACCGCCGAGATCCAGTGTCAGGCGCAGCAGTTTGTCAGAACCTTCAACAAACTCTGCGTTTTCGATCAGCGCTACGCGCAGGTCAACTTTGGCGAAGTCGTCAAAGGTGATGGTTTCCTGAATCGGATCATCTGCCAGTGGGCCAGTAACTGGCGCGGCAGCTGCTTTCACTTCTTCTTTAGAGGCTTCCACCAGAGCTTCAACCTGTTTCATATCGATGCGGTTATACAGCGCCTTGAACGGATTCACTTTGTGGCCCAGCAGCGGTTGCTGGATACCATCCCAGATCAGTTCCGTATTGAGGAAGGCTTCTGCACGCTCGGTCAGTTTCGGCAGTACCGGCTTCAGGTAAGTCATCAGCACGCGGAACAGGTTGATGCCCATTGAGCAAATCGCCTGCAGGTCAGCATCGCGACCTTCCTGTTTTGCGACTACCCACGGAGCCTGTTCATCGACATAGCGGTTAGCCAGATCAGCCAGCGCCATGATTTCGCGCACAGCTTTACCAAATTCACGGCTTTCCCACGCTTCACCAATCACTTCAGCGGCATCAGTGAAGATTTTGTACAACTGCGGGTCAGCCAGTTCGTTTGCCAGCACGCCGTCAAAACGTTTGTTGATAAAGCCCGCGTTACGGGAGGCCAGGTTAACCACTTTGTTAACGATATCGGCATTCACGCGCTGAACGAAATCCTCCAGGTTGAGATCGATATCATCAATGCGCGAAGAGAGTTTCGCAGTGTAGTAGTAACGCAGGCTGTCAGCGTCAAAATGATTCAGCCAGGTGCTGGCTTTAATAAAGGTGCCGCGAGACTTGGACATCTTCGCGCCGTTCACCGTCACATAGCCATGAACAAACAGGTTGGTCGGCTTGCGGAAGTTGCTGCCTTCCAGCATGGCAGGCCAGAACAGGCTGTGGAAGTAAACGATATCTTTACCGATGAAGTGGTACAGCTCGGCGGTGGAGTCTTTCTTCCAGTATTCATCGAAGCTTACGCTGTCGCCGCGCTTGTCGCACAGATTCTTGAAAGAACCCATGTAGCCAATCGGTGCGTCCAGCCAGACGTAGAAATATTTGCCCGGCGCGTTCGGAATTTCAAAACCGAAGTAAGGGGCGTCGCGGGAGATATCCCACTGTTGCAGGCCAGATTCAAACCACTCCTGCATTTTATTTGCCACCTGCTCCTGCAACGCACCGCTGCGGGTCCATGCCTGCAACATTTCGCTGAAAGAGGGCAGATCAAAGAAGAAGTGTTCAGAATCACGCATTACCGGCGTAGCGCCAGAAACCACCGATTTCGGCTCGATCAATTCAGTCGGGCTGTAGGTCGCGCCGCAGACTTCGCAGTTATCGCCGTATTGATCCGGGGATTTACATTTCGGGCAGGTGCCTTTCACAAAACGGTCCGGCAGGAACATGCCTTTTTCCGGATCGTACAGCTGAGAGATGGTGCGGTTTTTAATAAAACCGTTTTCTTTCAGGCGAGAGTAGATAAGTTCTGACAACTGGCGGTTCTCTTCGCTGTGCGTCGAGTGATAGTTGTCATAGCTGATGTTAAAGCCTGCGAAATCAGTCTGATGCTCCTGACTCATTTCGCCAATCATCTGCTCCGGTGTGATACCAAGCTGCTGAGCTTTCAGCATGATCGGTGTACCGTGGGCATCGTCGGCGCAGATGAAGTTGACCTCGTGGCCGCGCATTCGCTGGTAACGGACCCAGACATCAGCCTGGATGTGCTCCAGCATATGGCCGAGGTGGATTGAGCCGTTAGCGTACGGCAGTGCGCACGTCACCAGAATTTTCTTCGCGACTTGAGTCATAGTAGGCATTACTTCTTAATAGTGAAAAGGGGTTAGATAGTACCAAATGGGAAAATGTTAAGTAAGTACTTCTCTATATTCTTCAGGTAAACTATCAGCTGATGGTTTATCTATACAAAAAAGGAGTCGGGATGAACGAACAATCCCAGGCCAAATCACCAGAAGCCTTGCGCGCAATGGTCGCCGGGACACTGGCCAATTTTCAGCACCCAACCCTGAAGCATAACCTCACCACGCTGAAAGCGTTGCACCATGTCGCCTGGATGGACGACACGTTGCATGTGGAACTGGTTATGCCATTCGTCTGGCATAGCGCGTTTGAAGAGTTAAAAGAGCAATGTAGCGCCGAACTGCTGCGTATCACCGGGGCGAAAGCTATCGACTGGAAACTGTCGCACAATATCGCCACCTTAAAACGCGTGAAGAATCAGCCGGGTATTAATGGCGTGAAGAACATCATTGCGGTCAGTTCCGGTAAAGGCGGCGTGGGTAAATCCTCCACGGCGGTAAACCTGGCACTGGCGCTGGCGGCAGAAGGGGCGAAAGTCGGCATTCTGGACGCCGATATCTACGGCCCATCAATCCCAACAATGTTGGGCGCAGAAAATCAGCGTCCAACTTCGCCGGACGGTACCCATATGGCACCGATTATGTCTCATGGCCTGGCAACCAATTCAATTGGTTATCTGGTCACTGACGACAATGCGATGGTGTGGCGTGGACCGATGGCGAGCAAGGCGTTAATGCAGATGTTGCAGGAAACCTTGTGGCCGGATCTCGACTATCTGGTGCTTGATATGCCGCCAGGCACCGGTGACATTCAATTGACGCTTGCGCAAAACATTCCAGTAACTGGTGCAGTCGTGGTCACCACCCCGCAGGACATCGCGTTGATCGATGCGAAAAAAGGCATTGTGATGTTCGAGAAAGTCGAGGTTCCGGTGCTTGGTATTGTCGAGAACATGAGTGTGCATATTTGCAGTAACTGTGGTCACCATGAACCGATTTTCGGTACCGGTGGTGCTGAGAAACTGGCTGAAAAATACCACACACAGCTGCTGGGGCAGATGCCGTTACACATCTCCTTACGTGAGGATCTCGATAAAGGCACGCCAACGGTTATCAGCCGTCCGGAGAGCGAATTTACCGCTATCTACCGCCAGCTGGCTGACCGCGTTGCAGCTCAGCTCTACTGGCAGGGTGAAGTCATTCCAGGCGAGATTTCCTTCCGCGCGGTCTAACGCCTATTAACCATTCTGGTTATTCTTCATACACCGCAGAGATGTTATATTGATGCGGTGTATTTGTTTTTGCCGCATTAATGAACACTTATTTAATACTGCGAATATTCTGCGGACCTTCGTCCGAAACTCTACAAAGTCGATTGATCGTACAGGCAATGCTTCATTATCATCCTTCGTGGCTGTGTAGTGGATGTACAGCTATAGTTTGTTATGCACTCATTCTATCCAGGCATAACCTTTACTACAGGGATAAGGTAATGACTCCAACTTATTGATAGTGTTTTATGTTCAGATAATGCCCGATGAC
>ERZ791601.476-NODE-476-length-32724-cov-2.757140_pt1 | contig 32724 bp, 26 predicted proteins | sample MGYA00509967_ERZ791601 | MGnify/ENA primary metagenome ERZ791601 (study PRJEB30046, sample SAMN00791930) | human gut metagenome | study: EMG produced TPA metagenomics assembly of the A metagenome-wide association study of gut microbiota in type 2...
ATTTAAAAAGCTGTACAAAAAATGCCCCTCACATTTTGTGAGGGGCATTCCTTACTATATCGACTAAACGGAACGATATGTCAATTGCTTTAAAACTTATTAAAAGTTGCTGATGAGGTTTACAACAAACTTCTGAATAGTAGTAGCATCCTTAACTGTGATTGTGCTGTCATGGTCAACATCGGCAGCAGTAAACTGGTCGTTTGTGAATGCAACGAGCTGAACAACATACTTCTGAACTTCGGTTGCATCAAAAACTGTGATATCGCCGTCCATGTCAACATCACCAAGGGTTACATCGCCGACAAATACCGTTGATGCGTTTACTGATACTTTTTCAAAGCCTGCAATGCCTGTTACATCGCAAACCTTGCTGTTATTTACAACAGATGCCTGATTAAGCTTGTTGCCCTTTACATAACCTAATGTAAGGTACTGTGTGTCAAGATATACGCTTGCAGTACCTGAACCGATAACCTCAAATGTGAGTGAGATAAATGTATCTCCGTTGTACTGAGTAGGTACCTGTGGGTTAGTAAATATACCCTTAATTACATTGCTGTAAGCATTGTGAATAAGGTTTGACTGTGAAGGCATGATTGTCTGCTTGCCGTCTGCCTTGTTATCAGCCATGTTGAATTTGAGCTTGCTTGAATCGTACTTAACAGCCCACTGTCCGTCAACAACGCCCATGTTTGAGTTGAGCTTGTAGAGAACAGTTACCTTCTTGCCGTCAGTGCTTACTGTCTTTGATGCAGAACCAAAGTAATTTGAAGTAGCGTTTACTGTGAGCTTCTGAGCAGGAGCAGTAGTCGGCTCTGTAGCTGTTGTAGGCTGTGTAGGTGCAGTCGGCTGAGTAGCTGTTGTTGGCTGTGTAGCTGTTGTAGGCTGAGCTGAAGTAGTAGGCTGTGTCGGAGGTACAGGAGATGTCGGAACAATGCCGCTCTCGATGTCGCCGTTCTTCATAGCATATGAATATGTGCCGTTTACACCGTTTCTTGTTGCGTCAACCTTGATTGTGCTTGTTTTCTTGAGAGCTGATGTTGCAACTGTGAATGCGCCTGTAACATCGTCTGCAGTAGCAGAATATGTCTTACCGTCAACTGTAACAGTTACCTTTGCACCGCTGGCTGTAACACCTGATACAACGCTCTTGCCTGCAACTGCATATGTGAGTGTTGCAGGAGCAAGTACAAGTGCCTTCTGAGCTGACTTGAGGTCTGCAATCATAGCATTCATATCTTCAGCTGTTGTAGCGTCTTCGCCTGCTTTAATCATAGCCTCGGCTGACTTGAGAACCTTCTGAGCATTTGCCCAGCTCTCTGCTGTGTAGTCTGATGCTGTCATAGCAAGAATCTTTCTTGCTTCTTTCTTGAGTGATTCATAAGGTGAAACAACGATTGGCTTTGATATAAGCTTGTATGTTGTACAACCTTCGTTTGTAATTTCGATTGTATCGCCGTCTTTAACGCCTGTGATATCTGCTGTCTGACCTGAACCGCTGCTGAGAATAATGCTTACTTCGTTAACATTATCGAACTTAACAACATAGTTGCCGTCAGAATCTTTTTCTGTAAGAGCAACGCCCGGCCATGTGCCTGTGAGCTTCTGTGTATCATTCCAAGCGTAAATTTTATAGCTTGCAGATGAGCTGTAAGGCTTGATTGTTACGGAAACAGAACCCTCTGCAGGCTCTGGCTCGCCGCCGCCGCCCTGCTGATTACCGTTGGTTACTGTCTTAACCGATGAGTAGTTGCCGTTCTGAATTTCGAGAACAGCACCGTCATAAAGACCTGTGATATCGCCTGACTGTGAGCCGCTGCCGTTGTTGAGAACAACGCTGAATGACTTGTCGGCTGAAACAGGAAGTGTGAGTTCATATGTGTTTGCCTGACCTGAAACGGCTGCTGCCTTTGCACCCGGCCATGCACCGTTGAGTGCTGTGCTTGCACCTGTCCAAGCGTAAACATTCGGAGCGCCTGCTGTGCTCTTGATTGTAAGCTTTGATGTCTGACTTGCTGTCGGACCGGGAACAGTTGTGCTCTGTGTCGGGCTGGTTGTAGGCTTTTCATCGTTTTCGCCGAGCTTGAGGAATGTGAATTTAGCCTCTGAGGTTGCCTTGTCGTTTGTAGCTTCAACAGTTACTTCGATTGTATCGTTCTTGTAAGCTGTCTGACCGATTGTGAATGTGTCGCCGTCCTTAACAACAAACTTGTTACCGCCGTCAACAGAAACCTTTGCGCTGTCGCATTCCTTGAGAGAAACAGTAACCTGCTCTGTGCCGTAGAACTTCGGCTCGCCTGTGATTGATACAAGTGGCTGACCGTCAGCATTTTCCATAAGGATTGTGCCGTTTACACCGCTGTTGAAAGTTACCTTACCGTCAGTAACAACTGAAGATGAGTTGTCATAAGTATTGATTATATAACTGCCGTCTTCCCAAAGAGTTGAAACATCAACAGTTACGCTTGAATTTTTGTTACAGCCGATTACTGCAGCTGCCTGATCTGTTACGCCGTACTTATCGTATGTACGGCCGAAAGCAACACCGCTTGTAGCAGAGAGCTTAACATTTGCGCCGGCACCGATAGATACATGCTTGTTACGGAACTGACCAACCTTCTGCCACTGAGCAAGAAGAGTTTTGTTCATGTCGTTCCAGTTCATATCACTTCTGAGTGCATGACCCGATCCGCCGTAACCGTCAAATGCAACGCCGGGATAGAGAGGACGGTTGGTTTCGTCACCGTAGAAAATCTGAATTCCGCCCGGGAGAAGGAGGAATGCAGCCGCATTGTAAAGCATTGTGTTCTCATCGCCACGGGTAAGTGTTTCATCGTGTGATGACATAAATGAAAGAACATTAAAGCCTTCCTTTGTGTTGATCTGGTCTGCATAGCCCTGATATGTGTTTGCAACACTACCGCTTGCAAGAGCACCGCCGCCTGTAACTGCGAAGTTAATCATTGAGTCGAAGCCGCCCTCGGAATAGTATGTGTCGTAGCCTACACCGTGATCCCAATGCTCGCCTGTCATCCAGAAATCTTCTTTCCAGTCAGCACCTGCTTTGCCCTTGTTGTTGGATCTCCACTCTCTGAGAGCAGAAACACAAGCCTGCTTGAGCTGGTTCCAAGAAGCCTTATCAACATGCTTTGCAGTATCGCAACGGAAACCGTCAACACCGTACTCCTTAACCCACTCTGAAAGCCAGGTTGAAAGGTAGCCTGTTACTGTGTTTGAATTACCGTATTTTGCGAGCTTCTGAGCATATGTACCTTCCTGCTTCCACTTTGTTTCGAGGATCGGAGGAATTGTAACATCCTTTGTCTGCTCTGTTCTGAAGTCGGGAAGTCCGCTGAGTGACATTGTAAGATCACCGCCGGCACCCTCTGTATATCCGGGAAGACCGCTGCGGATCCAGTCATTGCTCCACCATTTGCCCCAGTCTTCTTCTGATGTTTTATAGTCAATGTGGTCGTTTACTTCACCTACATCTGTGAGCTTGTATTTGAAGTCTGATGCACCGTCAAGGAGAGTACCGAAGCCGAACTGCTCCATATCTGCAACGGTGTTGTAGCCTGTGTGGTTCATTACGATATCCATGATAACTCTGATACCGTGCTCATGCGCTGTGTCAACGAGAGTTTTGAACTCCTCTTTTGTACCGAAGTTTGCATCGGTTTCGGTATAGTCAAGAACATAGTAGCCGTGATATGAGTAGTGAGCAAAGCCCTTACCTGAATCACAATAGCCGTGAATCTGCTCATACGGAGCTGAGATCCAAATTGCATTTACACCGAGGTTATCAAAATAACCCTGTTCAATTGACTGAGTAACACCTGCAAAGTCGCCGCCGTGGAATGTACCGGGGTTTGTATCCCAGCCGTCAAGCGGTTTGCCGTCCTTGTCAAGTGTTCTGCCGTATGAATGGTCATTTGCGGTGTTTCCGTTCTTAAAACGGTCGGTAAGCAGGAAATACACATTGGCATTATCCCATGTAAAGCCGTCATCCTCAACAAGTGAACCTGCGGCAGTTGATGATGCAGATGTGCTGCTGTCATCGGAAACTGTTGCAGCACTTGCCGAACCAAATGCTACGGAAGCACCGGGGAGAGCCATACAAAGTGTCAAAACGGCACTGAGCGCTCTCTTCATACTTCTTTTTTTCATTGTTTGATTACTCCTTTCAAAGCTTTTAAAACGTAGGGTCAAACATCCCTAGACAATTTGATTTTATCACAAAACTCTCACAAAAACTACACATAATGCTTTTATTTTGTAAAAATAGCAACTTACACAATCTTTACACTGGAATTTTATGCAAAATTACCCTTGTCGCTCTTCTGTTTTTATTTATAAAGACAGTTTCAATTGCCCCCCTGCCGAAAATTACATAAATACGGTCGGGAATAATAAGATTTGTACTTAACAAAACTTTATTCCCGACCGCAATTTTCGCTTTTTAATTTTTATCTTATCTGAGTCTTACATTCAAAAATCTGAGTTTAAAGGTTGAGCCGACGCCGAGCTTGGAATCTGCGGTAATATATCCGCCTGTTTTTTCAACAATTGATTTTGCAAGCGACAGACCTATGCCGACGCTTGACGGGGATGAATTCTGTGCTTTATAGAACCTCTCAAAAATGTGGGGCAAATCCTTCGGGCTGATTCCGCATCCGTTGTCGCTTATGATGATTTCCGAATACATACTGTTCCTTTCGGCAGAAATTCTGACATAACCGCCGTCGGTATGCTCAATACAGTTTTTTACAATGTTTGAAACCGCTTCGCAAATCCAGCGAAAATCGCAATTAAGATTAAAATCATTTTTGACGGTTTTTTCAATTCTCACATCACGGATATCGGCAAGAACTTCTGTGCGTGAAATGCACTCGTCAATTATTTTTTCAACCGACAAATCTCCAAACTTCAATTTAACAGTTCCCGAATCAAGCATTGAGAGCGTGAGCAGACTTTTTACAAGGAAATTTATCGAATGGGCATTATGCGCTATATCCATAACAAAATCCCGTCTGATTTCAACGGGCATATCATCGTCATCAAGGATATTTTCGGTTGTAATCAAAATTGAAGTCAGCGGTGTTTTAAGCTGATGTGAAATGTCGGCAAGCGAATTTTTGAGGATTTCTTTCTCTCGCATTGAATTGTCGGCATACTCACGAAGCATTACCGTTGTTTTTTGAATCTCCTGCTTTAACAGCGACATATCGTCGTCGGTTGAGCCGTCAAGGTCGAGGTCGTACTCTCGGTTATTTATTTTTTCAAGACATTTTACAATTTCAAGTCGCTGTCGCTTCTGCATTTTGCAGTATCTTATGAACACAACGCAGAGCAAAATTCCGAACACACAAACACCTGCGGTTGCAATCACAATTGTAATCGTTGCATAACTTCCGCTCTGAATGTCAACCCAGCCGCTGTCGGATTTTATTCCGTACTTTGCAAAGTCGCCTTTTATGCCGGCAGTATCGTTGTTCAAAATTTGTGCAAGCTCCTTTTCCGAAATGTCGGGATATTTTTCCTTAACTTTTTCCGCAACGGCAATTATCTTTTTATCCGTGCTTTCACGAACAGCGTTAAAGCCTGCACCGATGCCTACTGCAACGGCACAACAGAAAAGTCCCGTTATCGCAAGCATTACCGCAAGAAATTTTGATGTGTTTTTCATTATACCTCCAGCCTGTAACCAAGGCCCTTTACGGTTTTAATCATATTTGTATCAAGTTTTTTGCGAAGTCTTTTTATGTACACGGTCAGCGTGTTGTCCTCAACATAATTTCCCGACAAATCCCATATGCGTTCAAGAATCTGTTCACGGGTCAGCACCTTGCCGCTGTTTTTGGCAAGCATTGCAAACAGGCGGTATTCAAGCGCCGTAAGCACAACAGGATTGCCGTTTTTGCAAACCTGTTTTTTGTCAAAATCAATGCTGATGTCGCCAAAATTCATAGTCATAGTTTTGTCGAGCTTTTTGGTGATTCGTTTAATTCTTGCAAGAAGCTCACGGCTTGAAAACGGTTTTGTTATGTAGTCCTCCGCTCCGAGGTCAAAGCCTTTTACAATGCTGTCCTCATCGTCAAGTGCGGTGAGAAAAATCACGGGAGTTTCGCACACTCTTTTTATCTCGTCACAAAGTTCAAAACCGTTGCCGTCGGGAAGTGACACATCAACAATAAAAAGGTCAAAGTCACCACCGAGAGAGTTAAGGGTTGATTCGGCATTTTCACACAACGCAACCTCAAAGCCGTTTTGTTCAAGAGTGTAAACAAGTCCTTTTGAAATTGCACGGTTGTCCTCAATAAGAAGAATTTTCACAAAAAGTCCTCCCAAAATGAAATTCGGGCGGATTAAATCAATAATCCGCCCGTCAGCAATGAAAACATACAAAATATTGTGGTATCTGTTGTCACAACTACATTATAACAGAGTGTAAAACTATTGTCAACAAATTTCAACAAAATAGAGTCTGTTGGCTGAATATGACGCTCAGATATTGTCATTTCGGATTGTTTCAATAATATTTTGCTTATTAACCTTTGAGATTGAGTATTTCATAATCAGCCATACCACAATAAATACAGCCGCAATGCTAATCAAAATCGCTTTCCACGGGAATACAAAGCTCATTGGAACACTTCCGATTGAAAATGAGGAGAAGATTGCAAATACACCGAGAACGCCGAGAGGAATACCGATAAGCAAAGATTTTATGCCGTACATAAGGCTTTCGAGGCGAATCATACGGTTAAATTCTTTCTTTGTCATACCGATAGATTTAAGCGATGCAAATTCCTTGCTCCTCAACTGCATATTGGTTGAAATTGTGTTGAAAATGTTTGTAAGTCCGATGAGCGAGATAACGCCGATGAAACCGTAAACAAATATTCCGACAATCAGCATAACGGCATTGAACTGTCTTACGGTTTCTTCATAGTCATAAATGTAAATGCTGTCGTCCACACCTTCCATAGACTCAATACGGTTTGTAAGCGAAGTGTGGTTCGATGTATTGGCGTAGAGGGTAATATAGCATTTGTGTTCGCCAAGCTGAGGTGAGATTACACCCTGTTCACCGATTATCAATCCCTGACCTAAAATTGTTCCTTCGCCGATTACAGAATCAGCCGACTTTGGAATTTCATCAAACACTGACGAAACCTTTAATTTGCCTGCTATCAGCTCATTTCCGTAAACGATAAACTTTGTCGGAGCGGTTTTGCCGAACAGTTTCATTGGCTTGGAAGAGTTGCCACTCTCACTGTTATCGGGGGTTACCTGAGAATACACAAGTACACCGCCCTTGACCTTGTTGTAATCAAGTTTTAATTCCCTGCAAATCTGAACAAAGGTATCGTGTTCAAACTCAAGAAATTCCACGCTGAATGACTTTGTACCGTCAGCATTGTCATAAAGGAAATTTTCTCCGCATTCGTTAACAGGCACATCTGCCGACACATGACCGTACTGTAAACCGACTGTCAGATAATTTTCAATTTCAGGCATTTTTTCAATTGTCTGAGCCTGCTTTGTATCAATTCCGGAAACCATATAGCTGTAGTCTGTTTTGCCGTAGTAATGCTCTGTATATGTCATTCCATAGTCCATAAATGCCGAAACAGCAATGAACATTGCAACGCTTACAACGATTGAAATAACCGTTGTGCGATACTTTTTCCTACTGCGTTTAAGGCTCTTTGAGGCGATTTCACCGCCTACACCGAAAAGCTTTTTCGTAAGCTTGGATGTGCGGTACGGTTTGTTATTCTTTACCTTGATATCCTTGTTGCCTCTGATTGCAACAAGCGGTGGGATTCTTGACGCACGCAGTGCAATGAAGAATGATGAACAGAATATAGTAACAGCCGAAAGAACGATTGCACAAATAATCGGAATTGTCGGAGTTACAAATACAAATGTTGCACCGCTCAGCATATCACTGAGAACGCTGTTGAGTATTGTAATAAGAATTGCGTTTACACCGAGTCCGAGAAGTATGCCGAGAGGGATACCGATTAAGCCGAGAATGAAGCCCTCAAAAAGCACATTCCTGCGGATTTGCCTTTTGGTTGCGCCGACTGATGCAAGCATACCGTACATACTCGTTTTCTCGGTAATTGAAATTGCAAAGCTGTTGCGGATTACAAACACGCTTGCAAGCATTACTATAATAATGATAATAACGGCAAGGCTGAAAATCACAGTATTTGTTGCCTCATTTGAACCGTAGCCTTTCATACTGAGGAGTATGGAATTGAATTCGTATGCATTTATTCCAGAGGTCTGCTGATCTTCGGGTGAAATTTCATCGCTGATTACATTACTCATATCATCAGCTTTAAAGCCTAAAATATCCGCTGTATTTTGAAGATAATTGCTTTCGCTCTGAGGAGTATAGGCGATATACAGCTTATTCATATGCTTTGTTTTGATTGCCTCGACAGGAGCTTTTTCATCAGACACGGTATATATCATAGAAAAATTTGACGGATCATAGAGTTCGCTCGTTTTCGGTCTTTCAATAATACCCGTTACGGTATAGGTTCTTTTTACCGTGTCAATAATGCTGCACTTATTAAAATCTTTTTGCAACAAATTATGAATGCCTTCCTCATCGGGGACATTGCCGTCTTTGTCGGTAAGAACACCGACATCAAGTGTGATTTTGTCACCGACTTTCACATTTTTTCCGTCCTGTGTTTTAAACGATTTTGTAACAACAGCCTCACCCGAATTTGTGGGGAACTTGCCCTTTATAAGGTCTATCTTAAAACAGTTGCCGTAGGTATTTTCGCTCATGGCAAGAACGCTGTAATCACAGATTTCGCCGTCAGCATTTTTTGTCCTGGCATATCCGAGCCTTTCTTTATAGAAGGCATTTTCAACATTACGGTTCTGTCGGATTTTATCAATTTTTGCGGTGTCGATAATATCAAGTGCAACATCATAATTGCCCGACCAGGTTTTTTGACCGTCAATCATAGTCTGTCGTCCGCTGAGTGCCATTCCCGAAACAACCGTGATGAGTGCCGCCGAGAGCATAATTCCCACGATTGTAACAATTGTGCGCACCTTGTTAAGCCGCAGGTTTTTAAGAGTAAGCTTGTTGAGAAGTTTCATAATCAACCCTCCTCAACGATTTTACCGTCGCTGATTGTTATGATTCTGTCAGCCTGTTTTGCAATGTCGAGGTTGTGCGTAATCATTATAACAGTCTGTCCGTAACTCTGATTGCACATTTTGAGCATACTCATAACCTCTTCGCTTGACTTTGAATCAAGGTTGCCTGTCGGTTCATCGGCAAGCACAAGAGACGGATTGTTAATGAGCGCTCTGGCAATAGATGTTCTTTGTTGCTGACCGCCCGAAAGCTGGTTTGGAAGGTGTTTTCTTCTTGCACGCAGTCCGAACGAATCAAGAATCATCTCAAGTCTTTCTCTGTCAACACCTCTGCCGTCAAGGTCACAGGGGAGCGTGATGTTTTCTTCAACAGTCAGAATCGGGATAAGATTGTAGAACTGATAGACAATGCCCACCTGTCTGCGGCGGAATACGGCAAGCTTGTCATCATTCATTTTGCTTATATCGTTGCCGTCAACAAAAATTTTTCCGCTTGTGGGACGGTCAACACCGCCGATAAGATGAAGAAGAGTTGACTTGCCGCTGCCGCTTGCACCGACAATGGCAACAAATTCCCCTTTTTCAACCGAGAACGACACATCGTCAACCGCATTGACAAGGTTTTCGCCGCTTCCGTAGGTTTTTATAAGATTTTCAACTTTCAGAATTTCCATAAAATATACCTCCAAATTCATTTTACACCCATATTATAGTGACGCAAAATGACTGTAAAGTGAATCCTGCAAACAAATTTTTCCGTAGGGCAGCCCACTTGAATACAAGAAAAACATTTGATATAATTGTTTGGTAAGGAAATGGCGGCGGCTGTTTCGACTCCCTTGGGAAAGGGGGTGATTGCGTGGAATACATAGCTGTGATAGTAATTTTCACATTTTTTATTGTGTTCACCATAAAGAAATAACCGCCCTGTACTGCGAATACAAGGCGGTTGTTGAAAAATAACTAAACTGTAATAGCGGAACAGCTAAAGCCGTTTCCTTATTTATATATTAACATCTAACTATTAATATGTCAATCATTTTTCGTTTTTATTTACAATCTAAAAGTAACGCTCGGGTAATAATGCTTGAACTATCGCAAACTGTCTTCACGAATTGGGCGTAGCAACACGCTACCTGCAATTCTGGAAATATATTTTGATGAGATTATTCGGCTTGTCGGCAATGCCTATGCCTAAAAAATCGCCATCATGGGTTTTCATTCTGAAAAGCTGACCGTCCTCATACCCCGACTTGGCAAGATATGTTCTGTCGGCACTCAACGCACCGCCGTTTGCAAATCGTTTTGCCTGCGCAGGCGATACGGCAAGATAACCCAAACTCATAAACAGGCTCTCAACGGAACGCAGTTTTTCTTCAACATTTCCGTTTTCACAGATGCTTTTCAGCTCGTCAAGCGTTATGCATTCGTCAAGCGAAAATCCGCATGCCGAGGTTCTGCAAAGTGCCGTCATAACCGCACCGACACCGAGAGCCCTGCCTATGTCATCAATTATCGTGCGTACATAAGTACCCTTTGAACAGGAAATTTCAAGCGTGCCTGTCTGTGCTTTTTCGTCAAAATTCGCAAGCGAAAGAGAATAGACAGTAACCTTTCGGCTCTCACGCTCAACCTCAATTCCCTGTCTTGCAAGGTCATAAAGCCTTTGACCGTTCTTTTGCACGGCAGAGTACATCGGCGGAATCTGCTCAATTTCGCCCGTGAAATTGGGAATTACTCTGCGAAGCTGCTCCTCTGTAACCGAAGATTCGCATTCGCCCGTCACCGTACCCCAGATGTCGAGGGTGTCGGTGGTTTTGCCAAGCTGAAATTCTGCCGTGTATGACTTGTCATGATTGAGAATCAAATCCTGCGTTTTCGTTGCAGTTCCGAGCAAAATAGGCAGAACGCCCGTTGCGTTCGGATCAAGTGTTCCCGTGTGACCGAGCTTTTTCTGTCCTGTCAGTTTGCGGACAACGGCAATAACATCAAACGAGGTGAATTCCTTCGGCTTGTCAATCAGCAGTACACCGTTAAGATTGCTCATGATAAAAACTTCTCCGCAGCTTTTTCAAGCGTTGTCTTTACGGTTTCAAGGTCGCCCTCAATTGAGCATCCTGCCGCCGCAGGATGACCGCCGCCTCCGAACTGCGAACAGAAATCCGAGGCATTGATATTATTGTTTGTACGAACGGAAATCTTGAAGAATCCGCCCTCTTTTTCACGCATTGTAATTCCGATGAGAACACCCTCAATCTGACGGGGAATAGAGGCAAGTCCCTCCATTTCGTCATCACCCGTGTTGAGCTTTTTGAGCATATCAAGCGTTGTGTAAATTATTGCGCATCTGCCGTCTGCACAATAGGTCATCGAGTCATAAACGGCTCTTTCAAGCTGAATTTTGTTTTTTGACTTTGTTTCAAACATCGCCTTGTTTATGTATGCGGTGTTACAGCCAAAGTCCATAAGACTTGCGGCAACACGCATGGTTTCGGCGGTTGTGTTTGTGTATCTGAAACAGCCGGTGTCGGTTGAAATGCCTGTGTAGAGGCAGTCTGCAATGTCCTTTGTAAAGTTGATGTGCATTCTGAGGAACAGCTTGTAGAGAATTTCGCAGTTTGCCGCCGCATATTTGTCAACAAACTTTTCCTTTGCGGTAAATGTGTTTGAACCGTGGTGGTCAATGCACAAATCAACCTTGCCGATATATTTGCCCATATTTGAACCGAGAAGGCTGTCAGCCGCAACATCAACGCTGACAACCGTTTCGGTTGTAAAATCTTCTTCCTCTATGTTTTTCTGAAGATAGGTAAACTTTGACGGAACACCTGTTGTGATAACTCTTGCTTTTTTGCCGATTTGGCGGAGCGCAAGGCAGAGCGCAAATCCGCTGCCGAGGGTGTCACCGTCAGGATAAGCGTGAGTCAGAATATCATAATTATCGTGTGCCTCAAGAAAACGGGCAACCTCATACAGATTCATCATTTTCTTCCTCGTCTTCCTTAATGTCAAGGCTGTTGAGAATACGGCTGATGTTTGCACTGTATTCTATGCTGTCTGTTGCGTGGAAAATGAGTTCGGGAACATGACGAAGATGAAGTCTGTGCCCAAGCTCTCGTCTGATAAAGCCCGATGCAGACTTTAAGCCCTTGACAGCCTCTTTGGCTCTGTCAAGCCCTTCAATTGCGCTGATCTGTACCGTGCAGTATGAAAGGTCGTTTGTAACCTCAACTCTTACGATAGAGATAAATGCCTGCTGAACCCGCGGGTCTTTTAATTCTCTGAAAATAGCAGTAAGCTCTCTTTTGATGTCCTCTGTTGTTCTTTCAATTCTATGGCTTCCCATGCTATCACATCCTTATAATTTAATGAATTATGAAAATTCGTGGATAATCTGTAGCGGCGAACACGGTTCGCCCCTACAGTTTAACAATGGCATTGTTGTATTTAATAAAACAAGTCGTATTACAAATATTGTGCCGTTTATAAAATTCGGTTTAACATACAAGCTTTAATCCCTGTATTCTTCGATTGTATAAACCTCGAACATATCGCCCTCTTTGAGGTCGTTGAATCTTTCAAGGCCGATACCGCATTCGTAGCCCTCGTTAACTTCCTTGACAGCGTCCTTAAATCTCTGGAGAGATGCAATTGCGTCATCTGCAATAACGATACCGTCACGGATAACTCTTACGCTTGCGCCACGCTGAATTTTACCGCTCTTAACATATGAACCTGCGATTGTGCCTACTGACTTAATCTTGATAACATTACGACACTCAGCCATACCGAGAACAACTTCTCTTGTCTTAGGAGCAAGCATACCTTTCATAGCAGATTCGATTTCGTTGATACAATCGTAGATAATGCTGTAAAGACGCATATCAACGCCCGAACGCTCTGCATTTTCTGCGGCAACCGCATCCGGACGAACGTTGAATCCTACGATGATTGCGTTAGATGCCTCTGCAAGCATTACATCGGACTCGTTGATTGCACCTACTGCGCTGTGGATTACATTTACTCTTACCTCGTCATTTGAAAGCTTTTCAAGTGACTGCTTAACAGCCTCGGCAGAACCCTGTACATCGGCTTTAACGATAATCTGAAGTTCCTTGATTTCACCGAGTTTCATCTGGTCAAAGAGATTGTCAAGAGTAACCTTAGTCTGTGCGTTGAAGATTTCTTCCTTCTTAGCGGCCTTTCTCTGGTCAACAAGCGTTCTTGCAAGACGCTCATCGGAAACTGCGTCAAAGATATCGCCGCCAACCGGAACTTCGTCAAGACCTGTGATTTCAACAGGAACAGAAGGACCTGCTTCGGTAACCCTTTCGCCCTTATCGTTTGTCATAACTCTTACACGACCGACGCAAGTGCCTGCGATGATTGTATCGCCCTTGTGAAGTGTACCGTTCTGAACGAGTACGGTTGCGATAGGACCTCTGCCCTTATCAAGTCTTGCCTCGATAACAGTACCCTTTGCGGCTCTGTCGGGGTTAGCCTTGAGTTCTTTCATCTCTGCAACAAGAGTAACCATTTCAAGAAGATCGTCAAGACCTTCCTTTGTCTTTGCGGAAACAGGGATACACGGTGTATCGCCGCCCCACTCCTCCGGAATAAGCTCATACTCTGTGAGCTGCTGTTTAACATTTTCGGGATTTGCGCCGACCTTATCCATTTTGTTGATGGCAACAATAACAGATACACCTGCGGCTTTTGCATGGTGGATAGCCTCAACTGTCTGCGGCATAATACCGTCATCGGCAGCTACAACGAGGATTGCAATATCGGTAACCTGAGCACCTCTTGCACGCATTGTTGTGAATGCCTCATGTCCGGGTGTGTCGAGGAATGTAACAGGCTTGCCGTTTACCATAACTCTGTAAGCACCGATATGCTGTGTGATACCGCCGGCCTCGCCTGCTGTTACATTTGCGTGACGGATAGCGTCGAGGATTGAAGTTTTACCGTGGTCAACATGACCCATAACAACAACAACCGGAGCTCTCTCAACGAGATTTGCCTCATCGTCCTCGCTGTCATCAATAATCTGTTCTTCGATTGTAACAACAACTTCCTTTTCAACCTTTGCGTGGAATTCCATGGCGATAAGTGACGCTGTGTCAAAGTCGATTGTATCTGTTGCTGTTACCATTGTACCCATAAGGAATGCCTTTTTAACAACCTCGGCAACGGTAGCCTTGAGTCTGAGAGCAAGCTCCGAAACTACGATTTCGTCAGGAATCTGAACTGTAATCGGTTTCTGCTTACGCTCAAGAGCAATACGGTTCAGACGCTCCTGCTCTGTTTCACGCTTCTGTCGTCTGCCCTTTTGACGCTGGGTACGGTTTGTGAATTTCTGCTTTTTAACAATGTTGTCTGTGCTTCTGCCCTTTGAGCTGTCGCTTGCAAGGTCATCATACTTCTGGTTGTAACGCTCAACATCAACATTTGTTGCACGGGTGTCAATTACTCTGCGCTTGCGGGGAGCGGACTCCTCAACGCTCTTTTCCTGAGCAACTTCAATCTTTTCCTGTTTTGATGCAGGCTTTGCATCCTTGTTGTTAGGCTTTTTGTCGGTTTTATCGGTCTTTTTCTTCTGATTGTCAGCCTTTGCGTTCTGCTTTGCGGGCTTATCCTCCTGCTGTGGCTTGCTTTCGTTGTCAAGCTTGTTGTTGCGTGCCGCAAAGTATTCGTCAAAGCTGTCAACCTTGTTCTTCTTTGTGATTACATCAAAAATCACATCGAGTTCGCTTTCCTCGAGTGTTGTCATTGTTTTCTTTGTAACACCGCAATGTTTTTCGAGAATCTCAATAATTTCCTTGTTTGAAACTCCGAGATCTGCTGCTGCGTCCTTTACCTTATATTTTATCATACAATTCTCCTCCCGATTCGTTTTCAATAAGCTGTTCAAGCTTATCTGCAAAGCCTTTGTCTTCGGTTGTCATAACTCCGCAGATTTTTCCGAGAGCAAATCCGATTTCCTCTTTGCTTCGGTTCATTGTCAATGTTTTCACATTGCATTCATCAGCGGCTGTCTGCACGCTTTTCTTACTGCTCTTTGAAAAATCATTTGCAAAAATAACAAGCTTTGCCTTGCTTTTTCGTATTGAGTCAATCGTCGTGTCGGCACCTGTAATCAGCTTGCCTGCCCTCCTGCAAATGCCAAGCAGCGACAAAATCCTGTCGTTCATAAAAAATCCTTTCGCCTACTTGCTGTCTGCTGCGGCAAGTTCACTTTGCATCTGCTCATATACTTCATCAGGGATTTTACAGCTTAACGAGCGTTCAAAGCGGCGTGCCTTGCGAGCCTTTTCAAAGCAGGCAAGATTTCTGCACACATATGCGCCTCTGCCTGCCTTGCGACCTGTGAGGTCAAGCGAAATTTCGCCTTTTGCAATGATTTCACCGTTTTCATCTTTGGTGTCGGGTGCTTTGACAACACGGATAAGCTCACGCTTTTCTTTCATCTCTCCGCAACCCGTACATTTACGCAATGGCATTTTTCTTTGCTTCATAAAATCCCTCTCTGCTTAATCTGATTATTCCTCTGTTTCATCCGAAACAACTGTTTCGCCTTCTGTGCTTTCGTCAAGGTCGAGAACGTCTTCGGACTTTTCTTCTGTCTTTGGTTCATCGTCCTCATCTTCGCCATAGAAACCGCTTTCAGGACGGATGTCAATTCTCCAGCCTGTAAGTCTTGCGGCAAGACGGGCATTCTGTCCTTTGTTGCCGATAGCAAGTGAAAGCTGACCGTCGGGAACGGTTGCACGGCAGCTCTTTGTTTCTTCATCTGTAATTTCAACCTTGCAAACGCTTGCAGGAGAGAGAGCCGCCGAAATGTACTTTTCGGGATCATCGCTGTAAAGCACGATGTCGATTTTTTCACCGCCGAGTTCTTCAACAATCTTGTTTACACGAGCGCCCTTGTTACCGATACATGAACCGATTGCGTCAACATCGGGATTTGAGCTGTAAACAGCCATTTTTGTACGGCTGCCTGCCTCACGGGAGATTGACTTTATTTCAACAACACCGTCATAGATTTCGGGAACTTCCTGTTCAAACAAACGCTTTACAAGACCGGGGTGTGTTCTTGAAATGATTGCGTGAGGGCCTCTTTCGTTGTCTTTGACATCTGCAATGTAAACCTTAATGTGGTCGCCCTCTTTGAGGTCGTCATGACCGAGCTGTTCGCTCTTTGGCAGAGTAGCTTCGCTCTTGCCGATTTTGATTGTTGCAACGCCCGACTTAGGATCGATTCTTTCAACGGTTGCCGTAACAATTTCACCGAGCTTGCTCTGGAACTCAATAAGAGTCTGACCCTTTTCGCCCTGACGAATGCCCTGACGGATAACATTTCTTGCAGAAGAAACAGATGTCCAACCGAGGTGCTTTGGATCAATCGGAACTTCAATTTCGTCACCGACAGCATATTTCTTTCTCTTGTTAATCTGCTGAGCCTCCTCAACAGTAACCTCAAAGTTAGGATCAAAAACCTCGTCAACTACTGTTTTGACAAGCTTTGCGTCAAAACTGTTCTTTTCCGGATCAACCTTGAATACAACATTTTCATTACCGCCGTAGTAGTTCTTGCAGGCAACGGAAATTGCCTTTTCAATGTTTTGAAGCATATAGTCCATAGGAATGCCCTTTTCATTTTCAAATGTTCTCAATGCCTCAAATAAATCTTTGTTAGTCATTTTCCAAATCATCCTTTTCTTATTTTTCGGTTATATACAAATTGTTATGCTGTTATGTGTATCCGTAGTGTTCAAACTGCAATTTTTAATCAAAATCGTCAAGCTTAATCCATGCGGCGTCCTTTTTGCTGATTGTGATTTCATTCTCACCGCTGTGATCCTCAATTGTGACCTTACCGTCGGAATAATCCTTTAAAACCCCTTTAAATTCTCTGCCTATGCCGTCAATGGGGCGGAGCATCTTAACCATAATATCTGCACCGATGAACTGCATAAAATGTTCGTCACGGATAAGCTCACGCTCAATGCCGGGTGAGCAGACCTCAAGACAGTACGCCTCCTCAATCGGGTCAAGCTCATCAAGAGGGCCGTTGATTGCACGGGAAACATTTTCGCAATCGTTAATGTCAATGCCTTCGGGCTTGTCAATGTAAACACGCAGAAAACGGTCTGCACCTTCCTTGACATAACGCACATCCCAAAGTGAAAGTCCAAAGCCTTCAACAATCGGCTGACAAAGCTCCCATACTTTTGATACGGTTACACCGCCTTTGCTTTTTGCCATAAATTCACTGCCTTCCTGTCTGCAAAAATACTCTGTGCGAAATATTGCAGACAGATAAACCGCACCGAGGAACAAAGTGAAAACTAATAAATAAGGAGCGGGTTTGTTGCCCACTCCTTTAGCTTTCATTATTTACAAGAAAATTATAGCACCAAAACGGCTTATAATCAAGTGTTTTTCAAATCTTTTCGTATTTTTTACAAAAAAGTTTAAAAAAACATTTGAAATCACCGTGCAAATGTGTTATTATACTTCGTGGACACTTTACATCACGATGTTTTTGTGATATAATCACCGTGGTTTTGCGACCGTGTGAAAAAAGTAAAATTAATTTTGATTTTGTTATTGTTGGATTTTTACTGTTTTTTATATCAATGATTTGGCTGTTAATGTCCGAGATTTTGCGGGATTAACACTATAAAGGTTGCAACCTTACAATTAAATATGCTGATATAGCTCAGTAGGCAGAGTGCGTCCTTGGTAAGGACGAGGTCACGGGTTCGAATCCCGTTATCAGCTCCATAAAAAGGTATTGGTTAAAAAGACTGATACCTTTTTATTGTTGTTTCAGATTAAGATAAGGGATTCGAAAGCCCGTTTAGAAAACGCTTTAGTAAAGCGTTTTTAGGGCGTAGCGTTGATGAGCGTTCAAAATTTGCACCGCAAGCAACAAGCGAGGTATGTACTCTCGCAATTGTTTTCGTGGCTTTTAATGAAGTCATTAAGAATATAAAGAAATAACCGCCCTGTAGTCGCAATACAGAGCGGTTTTTAATAAAAAAATACGCAAATGCGAAACAGCTAAAGCCGTTCCTTTTCACCTATATTATACAACAACAATAATTTGATGTCAATAGATTTTAGGCGGTGAAGAAATGGCAGAAAATAAGAACAGCAGGGCGAGAATTGAGGCAAACAACCGATATAACGCTAAAGCATATGACCGTATCAATGTTGCTGTGCCGAAAGGTCGAAAGGATATTATCAAAGCCCACGCAGAAAAGAATGGCGAAAGCGTGAACGGCTTTGTTAATCGTGCTATTAATGAAACAATGCAGCGTGACGGTGAGTAATTCCACAAGGCAAGCTCTGAAATATGGGCTTGTCTTGTTTTGTTTTAGTTGACAGGTTTCTTAACGGATTTAATTTCCCAAAACAGCTAAATGAAAGTGTTTTTGAAATTATGTAAAATATACTTGACAATAAGTAACTTTTAATGTACTATAATGGTACAGAAAGCTTTTTGTACGCATTGTGGATTTTTTAAGTATTCACATCTAAACACATAAAATTTTTTAATATTATTTGCGGATTATCGGTTGGACGAATAAATCTGCAAATTGGCTGATTTATTTGGGAGATGTTATTATGGGAGAAAAATACTATTGGGTGCTTGGTTTTTGTTGCGGTTTTATTGCCGTAGTTATCGTAACGCTCATTATCGCAAACATTAAAAGGAAAAAGAACACTTACACAGAATACGATGAACGACAGATTCTTGCACGGGGCAAGGCTTATAAATCGGCATTTTTTGTGCTTATCGGGTACATAATTGCCTGCGCTTTAGTTAATGTTTTGGAGATTAATTGGGCTGAACTCAGCGTTCAAATGTTCATAGGACTGTTTCTTTCAACTGCCGTATTTGTTGGAATAAGCATTTTCAATGACGCATATTTCACATCAAATAAAGGCAGAAAGAGTCTTTTAGGCGTTTTGGCATTTATTGCGGGAGCAGAATATTTGGGAATTGCTTTCGGCAACAAAACCTTTGTTACAAACGGAATAGCAAATCTTGACATTATTCCTATCATTGTAACGATTTGGGCAATAAGTATTTTTGTGATGGTTGTCATCAAAACAATAATTGACAAAAAGGCAGTTGAAGAATGAAGAATTTAAGATTAAAAAGCGCCCGTGCCGCAAAGGATTTGTCACAGCAACAGCTTGCGGAACTTGTAAAGGTGTCAAGACAGACAATAAGCGCAATTGAAAAGGGTGACTACAATCCCACAATTAACCTTTGCATAGCAATATGTAAAGCGCTTGACAAAACCCTTGACGAATTGTTTTGGGAAGAATAAGTAAACTTTAACGGCAATCGGTGATTTGTTTCACGGTTGCCGTTTTTATTTTTACCGTTTCAAAATCAAACGGAAAATTGCAACGGCAAATATTACAATGTGGGGGAATTGTAAAAATTAACGAAAAATGCTTGAAAAATGTCGGGTTAAGCCGTATAATATAGGTGTTTGAGGATTTCGGACTCATACAATTTATTGAAAGGAGAAGTACACATGATTTATTCAAAAGAAGTTGAAAATATGTGCACTGTAGCAAAGGGACCTAAGCACGGTCCTGCACCTATTCCCGAAGAGGGCAAATGGGTAAAATCTTATGACATTAAAGACATTTCAGGTCTTTCACACGGCATTGGCTGGTGTGCTCCTCAGCAGGGTGCCTGCAAGCTTACACTTAATGTTAAAGACGGTATCGTTGAAGAGGCTCTTGTTGAAACAATCGGTTGTTCGGGTATGACTCACTCTGCAGCTATGGCAGCAGAAATTCTTCCTAACAAAACACTCCTTGAGTGTCTTAACACAGACCTCGTTTGTGATGCTATCAACACAGCTATGAAGAACATCTTCGAGCAGCTCGTTTACGGCAGAAGCCAGACAGCTTTCTCAGAGGGCGGTCTTCCGATCGGCGCAGGTATGGAGGATCTCGGTAAGGGCCTTCGCAGCCAGGTTGGTACAATGTACAGCACAAACGCTAAGGGCGTTCGTTACATGGAAATGGCTGAAGGCTATGTTCTCAAGACAGCACTTGACGAGAACGATGAAGTTATCGGCTATCAGTTCGTAAAGCTCGGCAAAATGCTCGAGGACATTCGTCACGGCGTTGAGCCAAACGAAGCATACAAGAACAACATCGGTCAGTACGGTCGTTTTGACGGCGCAGCTAAGTACATTGACCCTCGTGAAGAATAATTCGGTAAGGAGGACACCATAATGGCAGTAACATTTGAAGGTATGGAAAGAAGAATGCCTAAAATTGAGAAGTGCCTTGCCGAATACGGTATTGCAAATCTTGAAGAGGCAAGAAAAATTTGTAACGATCTCGGTTTTGACCCCTACGACATCGTAAAGGGCGTTCAGCCGATCGCATTTGAAAACGCAGGCTGGGCTTACACACTCGGTTGTGCAGTTGCAGTTAAGAAGGGCGCAAAGACTGCTTCAGAGGCAGCAGAAGCTATCGGTATCGGTCTTGAGGCTTTCTGTATTCCCGGCTCAGTAGCTGAGCAGAGAAATGTTGGCCGTGGTCACGGTAACCTCGGCGCAATGCTCCTCAGAGATGAAACAAAGTGCTTTGCATTCCTCGCAGGTCACGAAAGCTTTGCAGCAGCAGAGGGTGCTATCGGTATCGCTCGTAACGCTAACAAAGCAAGAAAAGAGCCGCTCCGTGTTATCCTTAACGGTCTTGGCAAGGACGCTGCTTACATTATTTCAAGGATCAACGGCTTTACATATGTAAAGACTCAGTTTGACTATTTCACATCAGAGCTTAAAATCGTTGAAGAGAGAGCTTTCTCAGACGGTGAAAGAGCTGCAGTTCGCTGCTACGGCGCTGACGATGTTCGTGAAGGTGTTGCAATCATGCAGCATGAAAATGTAGGTGTATCTATCACAGGTAACTCTACTAACCCGACTCGTTTCCAGCACCTCGTTGCAGGTACATACAAGAAGTGGGCAAATGAGAACGGCGTTAAGTATTTCTCGGTTGCATCAGGCGGCGGTACAGGCCGTACACTTCACCCCGATAACATGGGTGCAGGTCCTGCATCTTACGGCCTTACAGACTCAATGGGCAGAATGCACGGTGACGCTCAGTTCGCAGGTTCATCTTCTGTTCCTGCTCATGTTGAAATGATGGGCCTTATCGGTATGGGTAACAACCCGATGGTTGGTGCTACAGTTGCTTGCGCAGTTGCAGTTTATGAAGCTGTTAACAAGTAATTACCAATCTTTTCAATAAATTAAAAAGGGGTCGGCTCTTTGAGTCGATCCCTGATTTTTTTGTGCAACGAAAATCCCCGATTGTATCAGCATTTTAACAAGTTTGAATTGCAAATACAAAAAATATTAAGCTGAATGATTCCGCCACCCCAATCGTAATGGCGGAAATTTTTATGCATTTTTGCTTTAACGAGTTTATGTTTACGGATATTCTTTACAGTGTATATGTTGCTTATTTGCAGATTCTTTTTTAAACCAAAAGAATCGACTGACTACAGTAACAGCTTACTCTTTCAGCTTGTTAAGCTTTTCAATATGCTTCATGCGCTTGTAGCGGTAGAGAATGTTTTCTGCCCATTCACGGTCAATTTTAAGAAAGCCCTTTAATTTTTTGTCCTTATATGCAAGCGAATCGACAATTTTCTTCGATTTAACATAAATTTCAAGTCTTGCTGTCTGAACATATGGTGTATGCTTTTCACCTGTAAAATATGTAAATCCCATTGTGTTGCGTTCACGATCGTACATTGAAAGGTATCCGTCATGAATTTCTGCACCGTTAAGCTTTTTTGAAACCGTTTGGCTGATTGCAAGCTTTGTAAGCTCAACCGACATATCGTCAAGTCCCGACTCAAAGATAAAAATTTTCTCCTTGAACGAATTGAAGGTCGGAACAATTCGTTTGCTTATGTTGCGGAGATTGCTGTATTTTTCTTCAAGCTCGTTGTCGCAGAGCTGAAAATGATCAATTTTGGGAATGAAATACACCATAAAACGATTCTTCATATCATTGTAGAGAATCGGATATGTGAGCCTTGCGGAGTATCCGCATGACGGACATTTCCACGCAAAAAGCTCACCGTCAAGCGCTCTTCTGCGCACACCCTTTGTTACGGACGGGTTGATGCTGGTGTAAACATCAGCCTTGCTCATTTCACCGCACATTGGGCAGACGATTGCCTTGGTAATTTTCTTTTCAGGCATCCAAACCACCTCTTTAACACTCTATGAAACTAATTATAGCAATTGACCGTGATTTTAACAAGTAAATTTTAAAAAAATGTTGATTTTATCAAAAAAATCTGTCATAATAATAGAAATAAGTTTAATATTATTCGCCACGGCAGAATGTGTCAGAGTGTTTGTGCCAAAGCGGTTTTAAAGGAGAAATTTACTATGACGATACTTGACAGTGTAAAAGGAACAGTAAATACAGCCGTTGATACAATTTCATCGGTAGCTCAGACAATAGTAGAAAAGAATAGAACAAACGCAAAGCTCAACAGATTAAGACTTGTTATGAAAAGCGAAAGCGAGCTTATGAACAGAGCATATATTGCTCTCGGAAAGATTATGTACGACAGCAGAAAGAAAGGCACTGAAATTAATGACGCCGAGTGCGAAAAGCTTTTGAAGGTTATTGACACTTCAAAGGCCAAAATCGCAAAAGCAAGAGAGTGTTACAGAAAGATTGTCAACAGCTCAAACGATATTTTCTACGGCAATCCCGAAGTTGCTCCCGAGGTTAAAGAGGATGATATTGTTGATATTACAGTAGCTTGCTCAAATGAGGGCGACTACAAGACCTCTCCTTTTAAAGAGGAAAAGCCTGTTGAAAAACAGCCAGAGGCTGTTACCGAAGAAAAGGCAGAACCCGAGCATCTTACAAACATCTGCGACCTCAAGGCAGAGCTTGAGGCAAAGCGTGAAGAAGGATTCTCCGAGTCCGCAGATTCAGACGAGGCAGATGACGGTGAAGCTCCTCACGGTGAACTTTTCTGATAATTTAAATACTTAAAGCTGAAGACCTGCCGATTTCGGCAGGTTTTTCTGCATTTTTAAGATATATTAAAGTCGGAACAATGCTCCGCTTTGCTTTTGAGGGCAAATTATATGCAGTAGATTATACATTATGCCCTTTATGTGTATTGAATTTTTGTGATAAAAATGGTAAAATTCATCAAAGGTGAAAATATTCCAAATTAGAATTATTTTCTTAGCAAAAAATACTATAATTAATTAGATATGCACAATGAGATTACTATGTATTGATTTCGGAGGCGCAAGTTGAAATTAGGATTGGATATTGGCTCAACAACAATAAAATGTGTTGTGCTTGACGACGAAAACAAATTAATATACAGCACATATGAAAGGCATTATTCCCGAATTACGGAAAAGATTGCAGAAATTCTTGCACTTGTACGGACAAGGATTGACGGCGTTGAAAATGCCTCGGTGGCTCTTTCGGGTTCTGCCGGAATGGGTGTTGCCGAGTCTGTCGGCGTTGATTTTATTCAGGAGGTTTACGCAACAAGAGTTGCCGCCAATACTTTTATTCCGGGTACAGATGTTATAATTGAACTCGGCGGTGAGGATGCAAAGATATTGTTCCTCACAAACGGACTTGAGGTAAGAATGAACGGTACCTGCGCCGGCGGCACGGGTGCGTTTATTGACCAGATGGCAACGCTTCTGAATGTTAAGCTTGAGGATATGGACGAGCTTGCAAAACAGCACGAAAAGACATACACAATCGCATCAAGATGCGGTGTGTTTGCAAAGACCGATATCCAGCCGCTCCTTAATCAGGGTGCGAGGAAGAGCGACATCGCAGAGAGTATTTTCAATGCGGTTGTAAGCCAGACTGTTGCAGGTCTTGCACAGGGCAGAGAAATTGAAGGTCAGATTGTATATCTCGGTGGACCTCTTACATTTATGAGCGAACTGCGAAACTGCTTTGACCGCACGCTCGGAACAAAGGGAATCTGCCCCGAAAATTCACTTTATTATGTTGCCTGCGGTGCGGCTTTGTGTGCCGAAAAGACTATTGATTTTGACGAGGTTATCGAAAAGGTAAAAAACTACCGTGGCAGCGGTAACTTTGCGTTCAATCAGCCCCTCTTTAAAAACGAAGAGGAGTACAGAGAATTCTGCGACCGTCATGCAAAGGCTGATGTTAAGCAGAAGGAGCTAAAGGGATACACAGGCAAGGCTTATATAGGAATGGACGCAGGTTCAACAACCGTAAAGGGTGTTGTCCTCAATGATGACGGTGAGCTGCTCTATTCAAAATATCTGCCATCAAAGGGAAACCCCGTTGAGATTATGAAGCAATTCCTTGACGAGGTTTACGAAATAAATCCCGAAATAAATGTTGTTTCTTCTGCCGTAACAGGTTACGGTGAGGACATTGTAAAGAACGCATTTGCGGTTGATTACGGCATTGTTGAAACAATCGCCCACTTTACCGCCGCAAAATACTTTATGCCCGATGTTGAATTTATCATCGATATCGGCGGACAGGATATCAAATGCTTTAAGATACATAACGGTGCAATTGACAATATCTTCCTTAATGAGGCTTGTTCATCGGGTTGCGGAAGCTTTTTGCAGACTTTTGCAAACGCTCTCGGATATGAGATTGCCGACTTTGCAAAGCTCGGACTTTTTGCAAAGCGTCCCGTTGACCTCGGCTCACGCTGTACCGTATTCATGAATTCAAGCGTTAAGCAGGCTCAGAAAGACGGCGCAACAATTGAAGATATCTCGGCAGGTCTTTCACTCAGCGTTGTAAAGAATGCCCTTTACAAGGTTATTCGTGCGTCAAGCCCCGACGAACTCGGCAAGCGTGTTGTAGTTCAGGGCGGTACTTTCCTTAACGACGCTGTTTTGCGTGCATTTGAACAGGAAATGGGCGTTGAAGTTGTCCGTCCTAACATTGCAGGACTTATGGGTGCTTACGGTGCGGCTCTTTACGCAAAGAAAAAGTCAAAGGGCGTTGGCAAGAGTACAATTACCGACAAAAAGGGACTTGATGAATTCGTTCACGAAATCAAGGTTGCAAACTGCGGTATGTGCAACAACAACTGCCGTCTTACAATAAATTCATTCGGCAAGGGCAGAAAGTTTATTGCAGGAAACCGTTGTGAAAGACCAATCACAAAGAAGGCTCCTGCAAACGATATGAATATGTATGCCTATAAGCTGAATCTCATTGATTCCTACAAGCCTGTTGAAGGCATAAGAGGTAAGCTTGGAATTCCTATGGCGCTCAATATGTATGAGCTTTATCCGTTCTGGTACAGATTCTTTACAGAACTTAAATTTGAGGTGTTCCACTCACCGTATTCAAAAAGAAAGCTTTATCAGAGAGGTCAGCAGACAATTCCGAGCGATACAGTTTGCTTCCCTGCAAAGCTTGTTCACGGTCACATTCAGACTCTTATTGATATGGGAGCAGAAACAATTTTCTACCCCTGTCTTTCCTATAATTTTGACGAGCATCTCGGAGATAACCATTACAACTGTCCTGTTGTTGCTTACTACCCCGAGGTTATCAAAAACAATATGAAGGATATACGCAAGGTTCACTTCATAAAGGAATACTTCGGTATTCACCGCCCGAACGATTTTCCGAAGAAAGCCTATGAAAGACTTTCGTTCCACTTCCCCGACCTCACTCTTAACGAGGTCAGAAATGCGGCTAAGCTTGCATATCAGGAACAGGAAAATTACAGAAAAAAGGTTATTGACAAGGGCAACGAGATTATTGCCAAGGCTGAAAAAGAGGGCAAAAAGATTTTTGTTCTTGCAGGCAGACCATATCATATTGATCCCGAAATTAATCACGGAATCGACAGACTTATCTCAGGCTTTGATGTTGCAATCGTCAGCGAAGATGTTATTTCTCCGAGAGTTGAACATTTCCGGACTCATGTTCTCAACCAGTGGACATACCACGCAAGACTTTATGCGGCGGCAAAATATGTTACAACAAGAAAGGACATGGAGCTTGTTCAGCTTGTATCCTTCGGCTGCGGTGTTGATGCGATTACAACCGATGAGGTAAGAGAAATTCTTGAAAGCAAAAATAAGATTTACACTCAGATTAAGATAGATGAAATTACAAACCTCGGAGCAGTTAAAATCCGAATCCGCAGTTTGCTTGCTGCGCTTGAAAACGATTGATGAAAGGAAATTCTGTTATGGCAGAGTTGAAGTATGACAAAAAAACAGGTCGTTTGCTGTTTACAAAGCAGATGAAAAAGGAATACACAATCCTTATGCCCAATATGGCGCCTATTCATTTTAAAATACTTGAAAAGGTGTTCAACTACTATGGCTATAAGTCTGATTTGCTCGACACAACAGGTCCGGAGATTGCGCAGACAGGTCTTAAATATGTTCACAACGATACCTGTTATCCGGCTTTGCTGGTTATAGGTCAGTTCATCAATGCTCTGCAAAGCGGAAAGTATGATGTTCACAAGGTTGCCCTGATGATTACTCAGACAGGTGGCGGATGTCGTGCCTCTAACTACATTTTCCTTTTGAGAAAGGCTCTCAAAAAGGCAGGCTTTGAGTTCGTTCCCCCACTTCATTCTGCTTGTTTGCTTCACGTTCTTTCCCGTAATTTCGCTTTCATTCGGTATGGAGCACAACAGCGGTTTTTCGCTCACACTTCCGCTTATCCGCAGATTTGTCGGCGGTCTTGTGTACGGCGACCAGTTAATGCTGCTTTCAAACCAGACAAAGCCCTATGAGGTGAACAAGGGCGAAAGTATGGCGCTTGTTGATGAGTGGACGGATAAGATTTCCGATATGCTCATACAGGGCAAGGGCTACACGCTTGAAGAAATTGACGAAACCCTTGATAAAATTACAAAGTCATTCACAAAAATTGAGCTTAACAAAGTGCCGAAGGTTAAAGTCGGTATTGTCGGCGAAATCTATGTAAAATACTCCAAAATGGCCAACAACGGCCTTGAGGACTTTCTTGCAGATCAGGATTGCGAGGTTTGCATCCCCGGTCTTATGGGTTTTGCATCATTTAAGGTTGATAACCGTATTGAGGATTATAAGATGTTCGGAGGAAGCAGAGTTAAATACAAATTCTGTTCGATGCTTCTTAACTACCTCACAAAGCTTGAGGGACTTATGGTTGATGCCGCTGAAAAGTACGGCTTTGTTCCGCCACACAGATATGCTCACACAAAGGAGCTTGTAAACGGTGTTATCGGCTACGGCAGTAAGATGGGCGAGGGTTGGTTGCTGACAGCCGAGATGATTGAACTTGCCGATACAGGCTATGAGAATATCGTATGCACACAGCCTTTCGGTTGTCTGCCGAATCATATCAACGGTAAGGGCGCAATCAGAAAGATTAAAGAAATCAGACCGAATGCCAATATTGTTACCATCGACTATGATCCGGGAGCACCGAAGGTAAATCAGGAGAACCGTATCAAGCTGATGCTTGCTGTCGGCAAAGAGGAACTCAAGAAAAAGCTTGAGGCTGAAAAAAATGGCGAAAAAGCCGAATCGTCAGAGAAAAAGTAATTTAATATCAATGCTTATGAGTCATCGCAGATTGCGGTGGCTTTTTTATTTTGCGGTAATATCAGGCAGAAAAAGTTAATACAATTTTACAGGGGTTTATCTCGTTTTTAAGGAAAAAATAAGTGTAAAAATCGGGGGATATTATGAAAAAACGACTTAAAGGATTTTTTCAAAGGCTTGCACGGTGGCTGAATGTGCGTGAAATGCGACAGCACAAGGTCAAGGCAGGCGTTTACATTATTATAAGGCTCATAATCCTGTCACTTTTGACTGTGAGCATTTTAAACGGAAAATGGGAGAATGTCATGACCTGTGTGTTAACGCTTGGACTGTTGATGCTGCCGTTGTTCATCGACCGAAAGCTGTCGGTAGCGTTGCCGAGTGTGCTTGAAACAATTGTAGTGCTGTTCGTGTTTGCGGCAAATGTTATGGGTGAGCTCGGTGCGTTCTACGAAAAGATTCCGATATGGGATTCATTGCTCCATGCCGTGAACGGCTTTATCTGTGCAGGCGTCGGTTTTGGGCTGACCGATATTTTGAACAGAAGCGAACGGGTGAAATTGAGCCTCTCGCCCATGTTTGTGTGCCTGTTTTCGTTCTGCTTTTCAATGACAGTCGGTGTTGTGTGGGAGTTTTTTGAGTTTGGTGCGGATATGCTTTTTGAAAAGGATATGCAAAAGGACACCGTAATCACGGCAATACATTCGGGCTTGATTTCGGGCAAGCCGAATCTGATAATGCACATCAGGGATATAACATCAACCGTTGTGAACGGTGAAAATTTCGGTATTAACGGCTATCTTGACATCGGTCTGATTGATACAATGAAAGATTTGCTTGTTAATTTTGTCGGAGCGGCAGTCTTTGATACCATAGGTTGGTTTTACCTGAAAGGAAGAAGTGCAGGATTTTTGCGGAATTTTATCCCAAGGAAGAAGTAGAGGCGATCAGTGATCGCCAATCGGTTTGGTTGTAAAACCAAACCGAACAAACCGCAAGTCAATTTTGTGGTATTATTATCTGTTAAAGCAATCATATAATGTCGAACCAATTTTACAATTGGTTCGATTGGCGGTCAATGACCGCCGCTACGGGAATGCACATTATTTTCAGACAAACAAAAGGCAGCCACATTGCCGTGACTGCCCTTTTGCTTTTGGTGATATTCTTATATTAAAATTACTTATCTTCCTGAAGTGTGATTTCAACCTCACCATCGCCCGATGATGAGCTGTAATATTTAACCTTGATTTTGTCCCCCGGCTTGTGGGTTTCAAGAATCGCATAAACATCTGCAAAGCTTGTAATTGTTTCGCCGTCAACCTCTGTGATGATGTCGCCTTTTTTAAGGCTTGTGCCGTCACACGGACCGCCCGATGCGATACTCTGAACATAAATGCCCTGCGGAACATTGTAATTTGATGCCTGAGCGGAAGTTACCGCAATGCCCGAAATGCCGATTTTTACTCTGCCTTCAACATAGCCGTTCTTTACAAGTGTGTCAACAATGCTTTTTACTGTCTGTGACGGAATTGCAAAGCCCATACCTTCGTAAGTTTCGGAAACAATCTTTGAAGTTGTAATTCCGACAACCTGACCGTAGTAGTTTACAAGCGGACCGCCCGAGTTGCCGGGATTGATTGCGGCATCGGTCTGAATGTACTTTGTAAGGCTTGATGTTGAAAGTTTTCTGTCAAGTGCCGAAATAACGCCCTTGGTTGTTGTGTTCTGATAGTCAAGACCGCCCGGATTGCCGACTACGATAATATCCTGACCTACTTCAAGCTGTGACGAATCGCCGAATGTTGCAGGAGTAAGTCCCTTTGCGTCGTCCATTTTGAGAACTGCAATATCAGTTCTTGAATCGTAACCTACAACACCTGCCTTGTATACCTTGCCGTCAGATGTTACAACTCTGATTGCATAGGCTGTTTTGCTGTTGCCGATTACATGAGCGTTTGTGATAACATAGCCGTCCTGTGAGAAGATAATTCCGCTTCCCTGTGAAGATGCGGTTTTTGTGTCAGCCTGATCGGGTACATCGTCCGAGTAACAGAGAATGCCGACTACCGAGTCGGAAACCTTTTCTGACGCTTTTGCGGCTGTGTAGCTGTCGTTTGTTTTTATGTCTTTCGGATTGCTTTCAAGCTTCATACCCGAGTAATCCTTGTTCACCTTGTCACTGTAGTCCGACTCATCGTGGGTTTTACTCTGTGAAGATGTGTCGGGAAGGGTTTCAAACGGTGTTGTACTGCCTTCTTTCGGAACTCTGAACGAATTGCCCGAATCACTTCGGTCGTTGTTCAAATCTTCTTTTATGTCAACCGAAAATCCGTACACCATCATGCCGATAAAACCGATTGTAAGAAGCGAACAGAGAACGATAATCAACGCAATTATTCCGCCCTTTGTTTTCTTTTGGGGGTACTGTGCGAACATCTGCGGATTGTATTGCTGATTGTATGTACCGTTGTTGCCGTAGGGAGGCTGTCCGTACATATTCTGCTGATACGGAGGTACATTCTGATTGTATCCTGTGTTGTTTTGATACTGTCCGTACTGCTGATTGTTCTGATTATACTGCGGATTCTGTCCGCTGTAGGGATACTGACCGTAACCGTACTGCCACGGCTGAGCGTAGGTGTTCGGATTCGGATTTTGATTCTGCTGATACGGCGGAACATTTTCAGTCGGATTTGCATTGTTTGCCGTGTTTTGATTGTTGTTGCCGAAAATATAATCACCGTACGGTGTGTTGCCGTTCTGCGGCTGAACATTCTGTGCCTGTTCTTCCTGTGTTTCGGGTTCGGAAACGGGAATTGTCTGTTCCGTGTTCATATTATTGTTTTGTACGGGCCTTTCGGTGAACGGCTTTTGCGGTTCAAACCCACCCATATTGTTGTTGTCAAAATTGTCCATAAAAGTTACTCCTACATTTATTTGTTACCGTGGGGTACAAGCTTTGTTTGCAATAAAATATCTGTCATTGCTTGCGATCGCAAGACTGCCCCTGCGGGATAGCTTACAAAAAATATTACCATACAACGCTCGACTAAAATCAAGCATTGTAATTTACATTTATATTATACCTTTTCACAAAATCAAAATCAACCTTGTTGTGTTACGGAAGTGTGAGTTTATTTTGAAAGTTTAGTGATAATTGACTAAAACAGGACAAAATGAAAATTTTTTCGACTAATTGTTAAAATTTTCACTAAATCTTCTTTTTAGGTCTTTATATTTTCAAAAATATATTGTATAATAAACTTAAATCGGCAGGTGGGAACGCTTGTCTGCTGAAATTTTTTACAAAAGGAAGATTAAAATGCCATTAGTAAACGCTAAAGAAATGCTTACAAAAGCAAAGGCAGGCCACTATGCAGTAGGTCAGTTCAACATCAACAACCTTGAATGGACAAAATCAATTCTTTTAACAGCACAGGAACTCAACTCACCTGTTATCCTCGGTGTATCTGAGGGTGCCGGTAAATATATGTGCGGCTACAAAACAATCGTTGGTATGGTAAACGGTATGCTCGAGGAACTCAACATCACAGTTCCTGTTGCTCTCCACCTTGACCACGGTTCATACGAAGGCGCTAAGAAGTGCATCGAAGCCGGTTTCAGCTCAATTATGTTCGACGGTTCACACTATCCGATCGAAGAGAACATTGAAAAGACAAAGGAACTCGTTGCAACCTGCAACAAGCTCGGTCTTTCACTTGAGGCTGAGGTTGGTTCAATCGGCGGCGAGGAAGACGGCGTAGTCGGCATGGGCGAATGCGCAGATCCTAAGGAATGCAAAATGGTTGCAGACCTCGGCGTAACAATGCTCGCAGCAGGTATCGGTAACATTCACGGTAAGTATCCTGCAAACTGGAAGGGCCTCAGCTTTGAAACTCTTGACGCTATCCAGCAGCTTACAGGCGAGATGCCGCTCGTTCTCCACGGCGGTACAGGTATCCCTGCTGACATGATCAAGAAGGCTATCTCACTCGGCGTTTCAAAGATCAATGTTAACACAGAGTGCCAGCTTGCATTTGCAGCAGCTACAAGAAAGTACATTGAAGAGGGCAAGGATCTCGAAGGCAAGGGCTTCGATCCAAGAAAGCTCCTCGCTCCCGGTGCAGAGGCTATCAAGGCTACTGTTAAGGAAAAGATGGAACTCTTCGGTTCGGTTAACAAGGCTTAATTGTAAGCACGCAAACTTAATCTTTACAAAAATTTCAGGGACTGTCGCAAATGGCTAAAATTTGCGACAGTCCTTTTATTATTATTTTTTAATTTTTATTGCAAAATAAAATCTTGTATGGTAAAATTAAGTCGCTACACAAAACAAAATATTTATACAATCATTGCGAGTATTTTTTCGGTAAAAATGCTGGCTCTCTTTTACTTGCAATTGATTGTAATTAAAGTTTTGTGTAGCAACAAATGAGCTAAGCTTTTTTCATGCGTAGCTCATTTGGGCTACGCATTTTTTATTTAAGGAGGAAAACAAATGAAAAAGCTAACATCAATCATTCTTTCTGTAATAATGGTATTCGGTATTTTTGCGATAATTCCATTTACCGCAAGTGCATCAACATCAGGTGATTTCGATTACGAAATTCTTGATGACGGTACTGCTGAACTTATAGCTTATACAGGAAAAGCAACAGAACTTACTATTCCGTCAACATTGAACGGATATAAGGTAACAAGCATAGGATCATGGTCATTTGCAAATTGCGAAAATTTAACAAACATAACTATTCCAAATACCATTACAATTATAAATGGACATGCTTTTCACGGCTGTACAGGACTTGCTGAAATAACAATTCCCGACAGCGTCAAGGAAATATATTACGGAGCATTTATAGATTGTACAAATCTCAAAGTCGTAACAATTGGTAAGGGCATTACAACTATTAGTTCCGCAACATTTAAGAATTGCACAAATATCACAAAAGTAAATTTT
>ERZ791601.479-NODE-479-length-32550-cov-2.521957_pt1 | contig 32550 bp, 20 predicted proteins | sample MGYA00509967_ERZ791601 | MGnify/ENA primary metagenome ERZ791601 (study PRJEB30046, sample SAMN00791930) | human gut metagenome | study: EMG produced TPA metagenomics assembly of the A metagenome-wide association study of gut microbiota in type 2...
AAGGAAGTGAATGTACCTATATATGCAACAAGACTTACTATGGGACTTATTGAGTCGAAGTTAAAAGAACACAATATGTTACGTGAAGTAAAGAGAAAGGTTGTTAAATATGGACAATCAGTTACTCTTGGAGATTTCAGGGTTGAGTTTATAAGAACTAATCATAGTATAGCTGATGCGGCAGCAATTGCTATATTTTCACCTGCAGGTATTCTTGTCCATACAGGAGATTTCAAGGTTGATTATACCCCAGTTAACGGAAGTCCTATTGACCTTCAGAGATTTGCAGAACTTGGCAAGAAAGGTGTGCTTGCAGTTATGTGCGACAGTACCAATGCTTTAAGACCAGGCTTTACTATGTCAGAAAAAACAGTAGGAAGTACATTTGATAAGATATTTAGTGATAATAAGAGCAACAGAATAATAATAGCTACTTTCGCATCAAATGTAGACAGAGTACAGCAGATTATCAATGCAGCTGTGGCATATGGCAGAAAAGTATGCGTAGAAGGCCGTAGTATGGTCAATATTATAGATGTTGCTGAAGATCTTGGATATCTTCATATTCCAGATGGTACTCTTATAGAGACAGAGGCTATGAAGAATTACACACCTGAGCAGATTGTGCTTATTACAACAGGTAGTCAGGGAGAGTCAATGGCAGCCCTTTCAAGAATGGCAGCTAACCTTCATAGAAAGGTATCTATCCAGCCTGGCGACTGCGTAGTATTTTCATCAACTCCTATACCTGGTAATGAGAAGTCAGTAGCCAAGGTTATTAATGAGCTTGGTATGAAGGGTGCTAAGGTTATATTCCAGGATACACATGTATCTGGACATGCCTGTCAGGAAGAGATAAAACTGATGTATGCGCTTACAAAACCGAAATATGCGATTCCGGTACACGGCGAATACCGTCATCTGAAGCGCCATGCAGAGCTTGCAGTAGAGATGGGAATTCCAAAGGAAAATGTCAAGATCTTATCCGCCGGCGATGTACTGTCGATAGGAGAAGATGTCTTTGACGTGACTGGAAAGGTACAGGCACAGGGAATTCTGGTCGACGGACTTGGTGTTGGCGATGTTGGAAACATTGTATTGCGTGATCGTCAGCAGCTTTCCGAGAATGGTCTTCTGATCGTTGTCGTGACACTGGAGGCAGGAAGCAACCAGCAGGTTGCCGGACCGGATATTGTATCCCGTGGATTCGTTTATGTGCGTGAGGCAGAGAACCTGATGGATGAATGCCGCGAGGTTGTGCAGGAAGCATTGGATAACTGCTTAGACCGGGGAATTACAGATTGGGGCAAATTGAAGAATACGATTCGAGATGCGCTGAGTGATTTCCTCTGGAAGAAGATGAAGCGGAGCCCGATGATTCTGCCGATTATCACAGAGGTTTAATATGAGACAGGTTATTAACGAGAGCAAACAATTAAATGAACATATCCGGGCATCTGAGGAGTACCGCACTTACCTGCGGACAAAACAGGCGCTTCTTGAAAATGAGGAATTGAGCAGACATCTGCAGGAATTCCGTGCCAAGAATTACGATCTTCAGAATCGGCAGGGCGTAAACCCTTACGATGAGATGATAGAACTGACAAGGGAATACGATGAACTGCTGCACAACTCTGTGGTAAGTGATTTTTTGCAGGCGGAACAGCAGATCTGCAAACTGCTGCAGCAGGTGTTTGATTCCATAGCAGAAGGATTGGAGTTTGATTACATCAATGAGTGAAAATGTGAAAAAAACAACAAATGGAATAGCAAAGAAAAAAACAAGCAGGAAAAATGTGCGTAAAAAAGAGGAGAATTTGCGAAAAGGTTTAAAGAATTCTTCTGGGTTTATGTTCAGTTTATTTGTCAATATACTGATCGTATTTTTGATCGTAAAGCTGTTTACATATTCTTTTAATTTTGCTTATGGCGTATTTGGCAATGTTGCATACCATCCGGGAAGCCAGCAGTATATCGTGGTCGATATTCCAGCAGATTCCTCGATCATGGAGATCGGAAGTGCTTTGCAGGATGCAGAGATTATTGAAGATAAGTATGTCTTTTATGCAAAGGTAAAGGTAAAGGGCTATGGAAACAAGATCACAAGTGGAAAATATCATTTGTCAGCCAGCATGACTTATGATGAGATATTGCAGATTATCTGTAATATAGATACAAGCAGTGACGAGGAAAACGAATAAGTATGAATGAGTTTGCGAGAATTACATCCTTTGTCCGTTCGATGGCAAAGGAGGATGCCGGGGCGTTGGGAGAATTATATCGGGATGCTGTAAAGCGCGGTGTTCCGGTGATCCGGCCAGAGGCAAGAGAATTATTAAAGACACAGTTACTATTGAAAAAGCCGAAGCGTGTTCTGGAGATCGGAACAGCCGTCGGCTATTCTTCTATCTACATGACAGGATTTCTGTCAGAGGATGCGCAGATCACAACGCTGGAATTGAGCGAGGAACGGACTGCGGAAGCAAGAACAAATGTCAAACGGCTTGGAAAAGAGACGCAGATTCAGGTGATCTGTGGAGATGCGGCAGAGACGTTGAAGGAGCTTCCAGATGATGCTTATGAGTTTGCGTTTGTAGATGCAGCAAAGGCACAGTATATTTATTATCTGCCAGACGTGCTGCGCGTGTTAAAACCGGGCGGTGTGATCGTATCGGACAACATCCTGCAGGAAGGGGAAGTATTAGAATCCCATTTTCTGGTGGAAAAGCGGAACCGCACGATCCATGACCGGATGCGGGAATATCTGTATGTGCTCACACATGATGATCGGTTGGAGACAGCCATCCTGCCAGTGGGGGATGGTATGGCAATCTCGGTTTTGCGGGAATTATGTAAGGAAAGTGAATTATAGTATATCAGGATAGCAGGTATGTGTATGATTTTGTTGAGAAATCAGGATACATACGGATGAAAGAGGATCGAAGATGGATAAGTTACAGAAACCAGAATTATTGATACCTGCCGGAAGTCTGGAAGTATTGAAGGTAGCAGTTGATTATGGCGCAGATGCAGTCTATATCGGCGGCAAGAATTATGGACTTCGTGCGAAGGCTGGGAATTTCACAATCGAAGAGATGCATGAGGCGGCAGACTATGTGCATGCACATGGGGCGAAGCTGTATGTGACAGTAAATATATTTGCACACAATGAGGATATCGATGGAATCAAGGCGTATTTCCATGAATTGAAAGAGACGGGACTTGAAGAAAAGATTGATGCATTTATCATTTCAGATCCGGGTATTTTCACACTGGCGAAGGAAATCCTGCCGGGTATTGAAATCCATGTCAGTACGCAGGCAAATAACACGAATTATCTGATTTATGATTTCTGGAGAAAACAGGGCGCGACGCGTGTGGTAGCGGCGCGGGAACTTTCCTTAAAGGAAATCAAAACGATCCGGGAACATATTCCGGCAGATATGGAGATCGAGGCATTTATGCATGGAGCGATGTGTATATCTTATTCCGGAAGATGCCTGCTCAGCAGTTATTTTACAGGCAGAGATGCAAATCAGGGCGCCTGTACACATCCATGCCGCTGGAAATATGCGGTTGTGGAGGAAAAACGACCGGGCGAATATCTTCCGGTGGAAGAAGATGACAGAGGCACGTATATCTTTAATTCCAAGGACCTCTGCATGATTGAGCATATCCCGGATATGATTGACGCAGGAATCAACTCCTTCAAGGTAGAAGGACGTATGAAGACAGCACTGTATGTAGCAGTTGTTACCCGGACATACCGGGAGGCAATTGATGATTATTATACATCGAAGGAATTATATGAGAGCAAGATGGAACATTACCGTGAGGAGATCGCAGCATGCACATTCCGTCAGTTTACAACCGGATTTTATTATGGAAAACCAAACGAGGAGACACAGATCTACGACTGTAACACCTATGTGAAGAACCGTGTCTACCTTGGTACAGTTGAAGAAGTGACAGCGGCAGGAGAACTGGTTATCCACCAGAAGAATAAATTCTGCGTGGGTGATACGATCGAGGTTATGGCGTTTGACGGTAAGAATGTGGATGTGGAGGTGCTTGCAATCCACGACGAACACGGCACAGAGATGAAATCTGCACCGCATCCAAAACAGTTACTCTATGTGAAGGTTTCTGATTCGGAGAAAATCAGAAAAGGCATGATTATACGCACAAGGCACTGCGCAGTTTAAGCAGTGCCTTTTTCTCTATCCGTGAGACATAGGAACGAGAGATATGGAGTAGGTTTGAAATCTCTTTCTGTGTAAGCTCCTGATTGTCGTATAAACCATAACGGAGCGCGATTACCTGCTGCTCGCGGTCGTCTAATACTTCGGTAAACAAGTCATCGATATTTCTGAGACTTTCGGATGTAATAACATTCAAAAGCACATCTTCTTCGTCGATTCGGATTACATCCATCAAACTGATTTCGTTTCCTTCCCTGTCAGTGCCGATTGGTTCATACAGGGAAATCTCGCGCACTTCCTTGCGCTCCTGCCGCAGCCGCATCAAAAGTTCGTTTTCAATACAACGGCTGGCGTAGGTGACAAGCTTTGAACCTTTGTCGGTATCATATGTATTGATCGCTTTGATCAGGCCGATCGTGCCGATGGAAATCAGATCCTCGGTGGAGCGGTTTCCAGTCTGATATTTCTTGACGATATGCGCGACGAGACGCAGATTGTATTCTACAAGGATATTGCGCGCGGATAGATCGCCCGCCTTTGCTTTTTGCAGATAATGCGATTCCTCTTCGGGAGAGAGCGGGTGATGAAAAGTCTGCATGGCTGCCTCGCTATCCCTCTTTGTATATACTATGACGAATGATGGAAAATAGTGCTTTTCCAAGATGGAAAAAGATGGTATGATGATTCTAATGGTTTGGGAAGGAGAGGGTTATGTTTCACTTAAAACATGATGTGCAGATACATCTAAAAAAGGAAAAGGAAGTTTTTCAATTCGTTCGGTTGTTTTTGTTTACATTTATATTATCGGCTGTGCTGATGGGGCTGCCTGACTATATTTGGAATATGCATTTATATAGAATATCGTTAATAGTAGTTCCGTGGCTGATAGCAGTCCCATCTATTGTTTATTGTATTAAACAAAGAGTTCAATTAGTTAATAAAAAATGGATTTTTGATTTTGGGATTGGTGTAGTAATTGGAGTAGCACTTTCTTGTTTGTGGCTTGTGATTGCAAATCAAATGGGAATAACAGTGGGAAGATTTTATACCAATAATATGTGGACAATAGTCTTCTTTTTTATATATTACGTTTTTTCGGTTGGACCTGCAGAAGAACTCATTTATAGAGTGGCATTTAAAGAAAGCTTGGAAAGTGTAACAGATAAGGCAAAATGGATAGCCCCGATTTTAGCAAACGTTTTATTTGGACTATCACACTTATTTCAACATAATATATCAAACGCGGTATTTGCGTTTTGCGTCGGGGCTATATACACGCTATTATACAATAAATGGAATAAGTGCAATTATATTATGGTAGCAGCGATTCATGGAATGTATGACTTTGCTATATGCTTTATTCCGTATATGCTGGATAAGGTGTAGGCTTGGATAAATGAAAATCTTGAAGAACCATAATGTTATGTAAAATAAACGACTTAGACAGATTTAAACAGATATCAAAAAATTGCTTTTTTTTCAAATAGGCTATGCTATAATTGTACATACTATAAAATTTATGAGAGGGTATTGCTATGCGAATAACTGGAGGAAGAAAAAAGATTCGTATAGGTGATTTGCTTGTTGAAGCGGGGGCTATTACGGAAGAAGAGCTTCAGGAGGCACTTGCCTATCAGAAGGAAAATGGTGGTCGTATCGGTAATGTAATCATGGAACTTGGCTTTATTAGCCAGGAACTTTTGATTACAGTATTGACGACACAGATGGGAATTGATTACATTGAGCTGAAAGCCTGCAAACTGGATGAAGATTTGTTGAAACAGGTACCGGAAAACCTGGTCAACAAATATAAGGCAATCCCGATTGGATATGATGAGAATAATCCGAATATCCTGCGAGTGGCAATGGTAGATCCAATGGATTTAAATGCTATCGATGATATCGGTATTGCGACAAATACACAGGTAGAACCATTGCTTGCCATGGAAGATGATGTCATGGAGGCAATTGGTAAATATTATGGTAATGCACAGGCAATGGAGGCTGCTGAGCAGTACCGTAAGGAGATGCAGGAGAACGGCGTCAATGATGCGGATGAAGAGGCGCTGAATGAAGATATCGAGAACTCGCCAATCGTACTTCTGGTAAAGCAGATTATCGAGAGCGGTGTCAGACAGAGAGCTTCCGATATACATATCGAACCGCTGGAGAGTAGCGTTCGAGTTCGTTACCGTATTGATGGTGCGTTGAAGCATGTTATGACCTACGATATTGGACTTCTGGCAGGTATCAGTGCCCGTATCAAGATCATCGGCGGTATGGATATCGCAGAGAAACGTAAACCACAGGATGGTCGTATCACAATTATGGTTGACCGGAGAGAGTACGATGTCCGTGTATCTATCCTTCCAACTGTATATGGTGAGAAAACCGTTATGAGACTTACTTCCAAGGACGGTCTGACGAAACCGAAGAGCGCGCTTGGATTTGGACCAAAGGAATTGAAGGTGTTTGACGGCATCCTGAGTAACCCACATGGAATCATCCTTGTAACAGGACCAACCGGTTCCGGTAAATCAACTACACTGTATACATCATTGAGTGAGTTAAATACCGAAGATGTAAATATTATCACGGTAGAAGATCCTGTCGAGGCTAATATCGACGGTATCAATCAGGTTCAGGTAAATGTAAAAGCAGAGATGACTTTCGCGGCAGCCCTTCGATCTATCCTCCGTCAGGACCCGGATATTATTATGATCGGAGAGATTCGAGACAGTGAGACTGCACAGATTGCTGTTCAGGCGGCTATCACCGGACATTTGGTAGTATCCACACTGCATACAAACTCAGCCGCATCTACGGTTACACGTATCATCGATATGGGTATTGAGCCTTATGTAGCGGGCGATGCGTTGGTGGGTGTTATCGCACAGCGACTTGTTCGTAGACTTTGTAGCTCTTGCAAACAGGCAAGATTAGCAGAACCGGAAGAAAAGAAGATTCTTGGCGTCAAGCCAGAGGATATGGATGATGATGTCATTATCTATGAGCCGGTTGGATGCCCGCTTTGCGGAGATACTGGTTATGCAGGACGAATTGGTGTATATGAGATGATGCCGGTATCCAAGGAATTGCAGGCGGTTATTTCTAAGGGCGCTACGGCAGATGTTATTGAGAAACAGGCATTAAAAGAAGGTATGCTGACCTTGAAGATGGGTGCAGCACAGCATGTACTGAATGGTATTACGTCGATTAGTGAGATGAAGAAAATCACATATGAGACGGGTGATGAATATTAAAACTATAATGTAAAAGAGGGAGAGAAAAGAACATGATAGACATGAAAGAACTTCTGGCATTTGCGGTGGAACAGAATGCATCCGATATTCATATTGCGGTAGGCATTCCTCCGAAGCTTCGTATCAATGGCCGGTTGACGGAGGTAGAGCTTCCGGCAATGACACCGGCAGATGCTGCAGAAGCAATCGGTTCGACGATGCATGATCGTCATAAACAGATCTTAAAAGAACGGGGCGAGGTCGATTTTTCCTTCGCATCTCCAGAAACTGGTCGATTCCGTGTAAACGTATTTATGGATCGTGGAAATATGGCGGCTGCTTACAGAAAGGTCGATACCATTATTCCTAGACCGGATCAGTTAGGAATTCCAGAAGCAGTTGTACAGTTGTATAAGAAGAAAAGAGGCTTGGTGCTTGTAACAGGACCAACCGGTTCCGGTAAGTCGACAACACTTGCTTCTATTATCAATAAAGCAAATGAAAACCTGACCGATCACATCATTACACTGGAAGATCCAATCGAGTATATCCACAAGCACAAGAAATCAGTTGTAAATCAGCGAGAAGTTGGTATGGATACACTCTCTTATGCAAATGCACTTCGTGCAGCCCTCCGTGAGGATCCGGATATCATCCTCGTAGGAGAGATGCGTGACCTGGAGACAATCTCTACAGCGATTACGGCTGCTGAGACTGGACACCTGGTATTCTCCACACTGCATACAATTGGTGCGGCATCTACGATCGACCGTATCATCGACGTGTTCCCAACACATCAGCAGCAGCAGACACGTATCCAGTTAGCGATGATTCTGGAAGGGGTTATCTCACAGGCACTGATTCCGACGGCAGATGGGCATGGACGAGTGGCAGCGTTCGAGGTTATGCTTGCCAGCCCGGCAATCCGAAGCTTGATTCGTGAGCAGAAGAACCATCAGATCCAGTCTACGATTCAGACAAGCCGTGCACAGGGTATGATTACATTGGATGATTACATCCTGGATTTGTATAAGAGTGGAACTATATCCAGAGATATGGCACTTGTGTATGCGCAGGATCAGGTTGCAATGAAGAAACAGATGTAACGTTTGTGCAAGTTTCACAAAATTAAATTATTTTATTGAACTTTATTGCAAAAAACTATCAAATAGAGTAGTATCAGTATATAAATTGTTCATAAAATGTTCATTTTTTAGAAAAATAAGAGGTCGGAGGAGTTAAAATGGCACAATACAATTACAAAGCCATGGACAAAAACGGCAAGGCGAAAAAAGGCTCGATAGAGGCGATTAACCTTGACAAGGCAAAAGAAAAGCTGAAGTCCGAAGGACTGATTGTCCAGGATATAAAAGAACAGGGCGCCGGAAAAAAGGGAGGCGGCAAGAAAGTCAAAGATAAAGACTTGGCAGTGTTCTGCAAACAGTTCTCGGCAGTTCTGAATGCAGGTGTTACGATTATCAGTGCGTTGGAAATGATGTCAGAACAGCTGGAAAACAAAACTTTGAAACGCGCATTACAGGAAGCTCAGTCGTATGTGCAAAAGGGTGGTACACTGGCGGATGCATTCAAATTGAATCCAAAGGTATTCCCACCGATTATGATCAACATGACAGCGGCTGGTGAGATGTCCGGAAATCTGGAAATCTGTTTTGATCGTCTGACAACACACTTTGAGACAGCAAATGCACTGCATTCAAAGGTGAAAGGTGCAGTTACATATCCAATCGTTATCTTGATTGTCGTTGTAGCGGTTGTAGCAGTGTTACTGGTTGGCGTTATCCCACAGTTTTCACAGATGTTTGACGATTTGGGATCAGAACTTCCGGCGGCTACACAGATGCTTGTAAACTTAAGTAACTTCTTGCAGCATAAGTGGTATATCTTGGTGATTATTGTTGCAGCGATCGTATTTGGCTTGAAAGCATTTGGCAAGACAGAACCTGGATCATTGATGTATGCAAAGATTGGCATTAAATTCCCATTGTTTGGTAATCTGACGATTAAGTCAGCCGCAGCAACATTCTCTCGTACGATGGCAACTTTGATGGCTTCTGGTATCAGTTTGATCGATGCAGTGGAGCAGGTCGCAAAGATGATCAATAACCGGATCATTCGGGAAGCACTTTTGGATGCGAAGACACAGATTGCAAAAGGTGTTCCGCTTTCCAAACCACTTCGCGATTGTGGAATCTTCCCACCGATGCTTCCTCAGATGACAAAGATCGGTGAGGAAACTGGTAATATCGAAGATATGATGGACAAGGTTGCAGATTACTACGAGATGGAAGTAAATGATGCAACAGATGCACTTACAGCAGCAATGGAACCACTCATCATCGTAATCATGGGTGTTGTTGTCGGCGGTATCGTAATGGCTATCTACAGTCCAATGCTTAGCATGTACGACGCAGTTGATAGTTATTAAAGTGAAATTGGATACAAACCGTTGGGCGAGGACTTCGGTTTTATCATAGAAAAAACTATATAAAGAAAAGGAGAGTAAATTTATGAAGAAAACAAACAACAAAGGTTTCTCACTCGTAGAGTTGATTATCGTTATTGCTATCATGGCAATCCTTGCTGGTGCAATCGCTCCTGCATTGATTCGTTACATTGATAAGTCAAGAAAGTCTAACGATGTTAGCTCATGTAAGACAATTAAGACAGCAGTTGAGACTGCACTTGGCAATGAGGATGTATATGCATTCTTAACAAACTGCGGTGATGATGATGCTGATTTTACACTCATCACATTTAATCCAGGAGAATCTACATCAACAGCAACAATGACTAATGATGCAATGACAATTTCAGGTTGTGAAGAGCCAACTACAGGGGTTAGTGTTGCAGATGTTGGAACTCTTGCATTGACAGAAATTGGTACAAACATTGGTGAGAAGATTCCAAAGCTTAAGTACACAAAGGCTAACAAAGATGATAGCGCAGCAGCATGTGTAGTTAAGCCGGAGAAGTTCTATGCAGCAATCACTGCAAAGGGTACAGTATATGTAATGATCGGTTCCGATACAGCTCCTACAGCTACACCATCTGGAGCAAAGGTTGCTGAGTATGATTCTGCATACATCATCAGCCCAGAGTGCTGTGCAGCATATCAGTAAAATATGTGATTAAATCACAAAAACAGATTCCACTCGAATGATCGGGTGGAATCTGTTAAAAATGAGACGGAAAGGTTAGGACGATGTTAGTAACAATAGTATTTAGCATTTTTTTTGCGTTATATGGAATTGTAATCGGTAGTTTTGTCAATGTTTTAATTTTAAGACTTCCGATAAAAGAAAGCATAACCTTAAAACGGTCTCATTGTATGACATGTGGGCATACCTTATCCTGGTATGAACTCATACCTTTATTTAGTTATTTATTTTTAGGTGGAAAGTGCAGGCATTGTAAGGCACATATTTCAGTACAGTACCCGATCGTGGAGGCTGCAAATGGAATCATATATGTGGTTGTCTTCCTCGCAAAAGGAATCACATTGGAAACGTTCCTTTATTGCCTGTGTGCTTCTGCCTTACTAGCGTTAAGCGTCATAGATTGGCGTACACAGGAAATCCCCTTGGGATTCAATATTTTTATACTAATTTTGGGACTGGTTAGACTCTTTACAGATATAAGTAATTGGAGTCAGTATGTAATCGGTTTGTTTGCTGTCAGCGTTTTTTTACTTCTCATTAATCTTGTTACAAAGGGGAGAGGCATAGGACACGGTGACATAAAGCTTATGGCGGCAACCGGCTTACTGATGGGCTGGAAACTAATTACGGTAGCATTTATCATGGCGTGTATCATCGGAACGGTGATACGAATGGCTGTTAAGAAAGCTGGCAGAAAGCTGGCTTTTGGCCCATATTTATCTATGGGTATATTTATAGCAATGATATGGGGTGAACAGCTCGTGAGCTGGTACCTATAAGTATATGGACGAAAGTCCTACATATAAAATCACTGATTAGCGAGGGAGGCTATAACGAATGGCAAAAAGCAATAAAGTGTTATCGATTGATATCACAAACGAAAGTATTACAATTATTGAGCTGACTGCTTCAGCAAAAAAGCAGACGATGATTCATAATATCATCATTTTTGAAACACCAGAAGATTCCTATGAAGATGGTGTATTAAAGGAGCCAGAGAAGATTGCAGAGGCAATTACACAGCAGTTGATGGCTCGCGGTATTAATAATAAGAATGCGATCTTCGTTCTTTCATCGACAAAGATTGTAAACAGAGAGGTTATGATACCGTTTGTTCCAGAGAAAAAGATCAGAGGAATTATCAATTCAAACTCATCCGAGTATTTCCCTGTAAATATAGAAGATTATGTTGTTTCTCATTCTGTGCTTGAGACAGTAACAGATGAAGAGAATAACAAGCAGCTTCGCGTACTTGCGGTTGCAGCACCGGAGCATATGGTAAAGTCTTATTATGACTTAGGTCAGATGGCTGGATTGAATGTCGTTGCACTGGATTATATCGGTAATGCAATGCTCCAGCTTATTAAAACACAGACAAATCAGAACACAACAACCATGGTTATCCAGTTAGGTAGCGAGAGTACAGTATTGAATATTGTACAGGGCGATAACCTGCTGTTACAGAGAACAGTTCCATATGGTACAAACTCTGTTGTAAATGTAGTCATGGATGACAAGGGCGTTGATGCAACAACCGCTATGACATTGCTCCAGAACGATCGTTTGATCACTGTAGATTTTGATGATAACGAAGTAACTGGTGCATTCCGTTATTTGATTAACAACATTGGACGTGTTATGGACTTCTATGCATCAAAGAACCCGGACAAGCCAATTGAGGATGTATTCCTGACTGGTGATGGTGCGTTGATTCGCGGTATTGACGGACTTTTTAAAGTACAGTTGAATGTCAGCACACGAATTATGGATACATTGTACAATATCAAGTTTGATCCAAGTATCGACTTGAAAGTATACAATCCGGTATATCTTGTTACTCCAATCGGAGCAGCGTTTGCTCCAATGGGATTTGAACTTGCAGATGTAGCAGCATCCGCAACAAAGGCAGAGGGAAGTCTGGCTCCGTTTATTGCATTGATCGCAGTTGCTGCAATTGGTGCAGCTGGCATGGCGTTCTATTCTATTAATAAGAAGAATACTGTGACTGAAAAACGAGATCAGTTAGAGTCAGATATTGCAAGAATCAGTGATATTGAAGATATTATCGATGCATATGATGCAGCTGAAGCAAAGTATACAGACATGGAGTCTATGTACTATACAACATACCAGTTGAACGAAAATGCAAGACAGTTTATCTCAGAATTAGAGAGTAAGATTCCTACAAGTATAGTCGTATCATCATTCTCATCTGATAACAACGGTGTATCAATGCCATGTGTATCAACAAGCTATGATGCAATTGCAGATTTTATTATGCAGCTGAAGACAATTGATTGTGTAGACAATGCGTATGTAGCAAGCATTTCAAAGAAGGATACAGATGGAGAAATCACATATGAATTTACTGTCACAGTCAACTATGTACCGATGATGGAAAACCCTGAAGCTTCAACTGATGATGCCGGGGATACTGAAACGACAGAAGCAGAAGCTGAGTAAGGGAGGGAGCAGAGTATGAAATTAAGCAAAAGTAATATTAAAATTATTTTATTTATCGTGGCAGTTGCAATTTTAGGCCTTACATATCTGTATGTATTTAAGGATAATATGAGCACTGCAGATTCAATTCAGTCAGAGGTAGACACATTACAGGCTCGCTATGATGAATTAAATGCAAAACAGAAAGATCGTGACATGTATGAGGAAAAGACTGCTGAATATGAAAAGCTTTTTGCTGACAGACTGGCATATTTCCCTGCAACATTGGATCAGGAAATTTCTGTTATGTTCATCAAAGGTGTTGAAAAGGATGAGGGGAATTTACAGTTTGGTGTAAACTCTGTTGGCCTTGGACAGCCTGAGACATTCTACAGTTTAAGTGCAGCAGCAAGTGCGTCTAATGATACAAGCGATACAGAAGAAGCAACGGATGAAGATACAACGACTGTTGCATCTGGTGATTATCAGTGTATGTCAGCAGCATTTCCTATTACATATACAGGATCATATGAAGGCTTGAAGGATTTCATTGATTATATTATGGGATATAAGTACAGAATGAATATTTCTTCTTTCAACATTGCATATAATTCACAGGATGATGTATATTCAGGAAGCATTTCTTTGAATGCATATTGTATAACAGGTGGTGGACGTGAAGCAGATAGTGTGGATGTAGATGTACCAGAAGGTGTATCGAATATCTTCCTTGGAGGTCCTGGTGCAGCATCTGTACAGACTTCCAGCCATGATGCAGGTCAGGGTGAAGATATCGCGAGTGATCATGATATCCTGATTGGTTTGAACAATGCAAATGGAGACAGCTCAGATGGTATTATTGTAAGTGCAGGAAGCAACAAGGTAAGCTCAACAGCAAACGATGTTGAGAAGGTTACACTTACAATTACAGATGAGGATGGTAAGAATATGGTCGAGGTTGCAATGGGCAGCGATTCTTACTCATTTGAGCTGACAGATAAGGATTTAACAATTTATGTTGAGTCATCTGCTCGTGTAGATAATGATGACAAGAATGGAATTACATTGAGTGTAAGCAACTCAACAGATGTTCCGGTTTATGTGAAGGTTGCAGACGATGACAAGAGCGCTCCTAGATTTGCCTTAGGCAGCAAGACAGGTACTGTTAAGGTATACTAAGAGAGGGTGAGGATTTATGGCAAAAACAAATAATAAAGGTTTCACTTTGATTGAAATCGTCATAGCTGTTGCCATATTGTCAGTCCTTTTAACTCCGATTTTAAAACAATTTGCTAATACCCTGGAGACAAGCCGGAAGGCAAAAGCTCTCCAGGAGGTAAATGAGATGGCTGGTAGTGAGATGGAGGAATTCCAGACGGTTTCAAGAGAAGACCTGAATGATCGATATGGAGATCCTACGATACATGCAGATCTTTCAGTTACCATGTATGATACATCGGCAAATGAAATCGCAACGGATCTTACATATTCTGCATATGAATATCAGTTACCGGAAAGCGAGATTGGAGCTAAGAGAGATAAGTATTCAAATGTTGTAGTACTCGATGACTTGTCAAATAAAGTACGTGCGTATGGTGGAGAGAGTGCACCAAAACATTATAAAGTTGCATATAATCTGACAAGCACAGAATTGGCAGCCTTTGGCGAAGGGTTTGAACTCACCAATGAAGGTTCGATTGTAAAGTATAATGATGAAGGTTATGTATCAGCAGTTGTATGTACAGATACCAATTCCGATGGATCGGCAGTAAGTTATGTACAAAATCCGAATGATGTAAATCTGGGTAATATGCATGACCTTGATAAGAATACGGTTGCGCTTATTTTGGGTGGTACATCCAGCTTTGACTCAGAAGCATTTTCGGCTTTGTTCTCCAAAGCAATGGATCATCTTCGTGAATTGGATTATGAATCATGGCAGCAGGCACTGCTGAATGTTGATAATGAGTCAATATTGTCGCAGGATAGTATGAACAATTCAAAGAGATTAATCAAGATATATACGGATAAGGCAACAGATGCTTCAACAGGAAAAGATTACTATATTGTAAAAGCCGATGTATATTATGATTATACATATAGCTTGATTGTTGATGGTGCAGCGACGAGTTCCTATCATGATATGGTAAGTTATACAGTTTTCAGTCAGAAATTCTATACAAAGCAGGCACCGGAAATTTATTTTGAATACCAGCCGTATTGTATTTCTGGCGCAAATACTGAGAATGCGGTATATCAGAGTGATGATTATATCTTATTTGATAACAATGTAGATGAGAGCAAGCTGTATCTCTATAAACCGTACAAGGATCAGCAGAATGCCAAGGCAAGCTTGGATGATTATTATACGATAGATTCAGATGGAGATGGAGTTCCTGATAAGAAAGCAGAACATTATACGTATTATACAGATTCAACACAGACAAGAAAAGTTACGATACATCTTGCAAGTAAGAATAACAATACATCTGTAGAACTTGATAGCACTGGTAAGGCAACAAATCCAGATGGCTACAAACGTATATACATCTTTACAAATCTTGATACAAATGGTTATTATGATGGAGATAATGATTCTCAGTTCCAGTCAGACGCATTTTCAGGAGTGTTTGATTATGTAAAGGGAGAGAAAGAATCAAGAAGTTCCGCAGAAAATGAAGTGGATGCGGTTTATCTCAAATATGCATTGGGTAATTCTTATGTTACAAATACAGTATCTTCCGATGGAACAACAACGACTGGAGATATGAAGGTTCTGTATATGCTTAGTGAAGATACACGAGAATCAGAAAGATTATACACAGTTACAGTAAAATTAACACCGGACAAGGAGAGCTTGAATACAGTTCGGTTATCTGGAGCAAAGGGGGCTAATTAGTTGAAAAAATTCAAAAAACTGTTGAAAAAACTAAAAAGTAATGCCGGCTCCAGTATTGTAATGGTAGTCGTTTCTGTTGCGTTTATTGGAATTATTGTTGGAGCGTTGTTAGCAGCTGCAGTTCAGTCTTATCGGTTAAAACTACAGGAACTGAATGACCGGGATAATTTCTATTATGTTGAGCAGGCGTTAAATGAAATTTATGCAGGTGTGGGTTCACAGACAGTGGAAGACTTGCAGGATGCATATGTTTATACGGTAGAGAATATGGTTGAGTATGATCTGATTAAGGGACGTTATGTGACGAAAACACAGGACGAGGCTCAGGAGATGTTCTCAAAAGAGTTCTACCGTCAGTTGCAGAATAATCCATTCTTTAAAGTAAGCTTGGATGATTTGGCAGTAAAGTTGACATCTTATATCACAAATGATTCGGTAAAATTGGATGCGAGCCGGATACAGGTTGTAGATTATGAAGATGAAAACAATAATAAGGTTGGTAAGATCATTAAGAATCTGAAGTTAAGCCGTACGCAGGAATACAATCGTTCATCTGCAAATGGTGTGTTTACACAGAGCATCACAACAGATATCGTAATTGGCAATCCTGATTTTGCAGTATTGTTCGATTCTATGAATGATACAGATCCTAACATTTTCAAGTATGCTTTAGTAGCGGATATGGGTGTTGAGGTTGATCAGCCAACAGTTCCGCTTACCATTGCTGGTAATGTATATGCTGCTTCTGATTATTATAATAAGCAGTATAACGAAAGCACATGGGATGAAGATGTAAGTGATGATAGTAAAAAGCTTACCACATCCGACACTTATGAGATTGAACAGGAAGATGGAGAAAATGTTAATATTGCAGAATTATATCAGCATGGCAGTGTAACATCAAAGAGTGCCAAGGGAGAGAAAACTTCAAGTACATATACCTATTATAATAATTATGCAACACAGAACAATCAAACGGAGGTTGCAGGAAGAAACGATTATTATGATGGTGCAACAATTAAGAGTAAATACTCAGGATTCTATGTAAATGGTTCTCAGGTATCTATTATGGCAGATACGGTTATTGTACCAGGTACAATGGCAGTTATGGATAAGGGATCTCTTTCTGTCTATGGTAAGAATGGAAGCCAGACAGCAGAATCTGAGGTATGGACAGACAATATTGTATTAGATGGTTATAGTACAGTTAAAGATAATACAGCAAAAGATGGTACTGTCACAACAACATACAAAGGCGCAGAGGCAATTATGAAAGCAAATATGTATGTAAAAGATGACACGGAAGTAAATGCTGCAGGATCTTCTTTCCAGTTAACTGGTAGCTATTTTGGCTATGGAGACAGCACAGAGAAAGATGATCGTAAGTTTACACCAGTTGTGGATGCCGCAAACTTCCAGATTGAAGTTACAGATGCAGCAGGTAATAAGAAAACAGAAAATCGCGGGCATTATAACAGTAGTGCTATTATCGTAAATGGTGAGCAGTCAACATTGAATTTGGCACAGGCAAAAACATTGTTCTTAGCAGGACGTACATACATTGAGCTTTCAAAGGATGTAAACAGCGTAGATGGAACGACAAGAGAAGATGATGCAGTTGTAAACACAGTGAAGGATACATATGCATATCATCCAACGGATTATAATCCGGAAATGCCAGATGCATTGCGGACAGATGATAATAAGACTACAACCATCCGCGATTATAAGATGGGTGAGAGTATTTCATTAAAGAGTAACCAGGAAGCTTATATTCCAGTAACCTATAATGGAATCCCTAAGCTTGCTAAGAATGACAAAGGGGAGTCGCTTGGATATTATCTTGCAGAACTTCCACCAGCATTAAAGGGCAGTGATTTGTTTGAAAAGTATTTCCCATCTTATCAGTTTGATGGTAAGGTACCATGTGTATTGCAGGAAATATCTGGTAAGAAGTATTATTATTATGATTTCCAGACTGCATACACTCAGACGGAACTGTTGTATCGTGCTAGAGTAATGGCAGGACAGATGACAAATGCAGAGTATAGTGCATGGTTAGATGAATTCCCGTCTGCACAGTATTTTGCTGCAGGCTTTATTGAAGATTATGATGCTGAATTGGAAATGCATAGAAAATATGTAGCAGCAACAAATAAGACCGGGCTTACAGATAGTGTAATTGCAGAATATTTGGTAGATATTGGCGATTATGAGGATTTTGATGCTGGAAATATTGTTCTTCCGGATGCAGATCTTGATCCAAATGTAAGTATTTATTCCAGCGGTGCAATTACAACGAAGAAAGATACAACATTTAGTATTGTCAGAGCAGACAATACAGATGCACTTACAAAGCTTTTGACTTCTGATAGTCTGAAGGACATGAATGAGGGAAATAGCTGGCTTGGTTCAGTAGATGCAAACGGAAAGGAATCAAAGTATACAGATGCATATCAGCTTTCCAATGACTTGGAAATGGAATATGACTATATGAAGTGGAATCTGGGACACTATAGTCAGGATCCTACATTAGATTCGGTTACACTTGCAAACAATGCAGTAGAGAAGCAGTATATTAAGGCGGTTGTCAATGATGAAGATCTTGGCGATGGAAGTATCACACCAATTAATAAGTTCCTGGATATGTCAAAGATAACAGAGAGTACAAACATTACACCTAATATTTCTGGTACAGATTCGGGCGCAAATGTTATGGATCTTGCATCTGGGTACTCTGTATGGGTAAGTAATTCAGATGTAGTTGTCAAGGCAAAGAAGGAAGATAAAGGTGAGGTGCGAGGCGTTGTAATCACTAAGGGAGATGTATACTTTGATACATCGGCTGAGAATGGTGTCACAGATTTTGAAGGTGTGATTATTGCCGGTGGTAAAGTATATGTTGCAGGAAATGTAAAAACAATTGCTTCTTCCGCTGAGATTTGTAGAGCAGTATTGCGTGAATGCTTACTGACTGGAGATGATAATTCAAAATTGATATTGAGTCTGTTCCGTGGATATGAGCCAAAGGAAGAGGATGCATCTTCCACAGACGCTTCCGAAGCAAAATCAATTGATATGATTGATTATACAGATGTTGTAAGCTTCGCAAACTGGATGAAGAATGTGGAATAGAGAGGTGGCCTATGGAGAAGAGAAGATTTATGAAGGATAACAAAGGCTACACACTCATTGAGATGATTATCGTTATAGCGATTATTGCAATAATGACTGGCGCGGCTATGGTAACAATCACGATTTTGCATAATGCAAAAGCCAAGGAAGCTTCTATTACATTGGAAACAGCATTGTCTGAAACACAGAAAAATGCCAAAGGGAAAATGTGTGTGGTAGCGGATACACAGCAGCCAGATTACAAATTTGCATTAGCTGTCTATAAAAGTGGTAGTAAGTATTATGTAAAGAAGGGTTATTATATAGGAAATGGTAATGATATGTCGCTGAATTCCAGTTATGTATTTGATGATTCAGAGAATGCAAACAGTGGAAAGGGCGAGAGCTTTTCGGCATATGTAAAGGTGAAGTACAAAGATTCATCTGGTACGGAACAGGATATTACCGGAATTGATGAAAAGCCTATATATATAATTTATGACCGTCAAGGGATGTGTATATATGGTGATGGTCAGTATGAGTTTTATCGTAACAGCAAAGACTCATTGTTAAATACCGTGGTTTTGAATAAAAATGGAAGCCATACATTACATTAAGGAGGGCGTGAAGATGAATAAAGATAATAAAAACAGCGGCTTCTCCTTGGTGGAATTGATTATAGCTATAGCAGTGCTTGCGTTCTTGATGTTAGCAGTTTCTTCCTTTATGGGATCGAGCGTATCACAAACAAGGAAAGAACAGGTGGATGTTAAGTTACAAACACAGGCTCAGGAAACATATAGCTTAATTACAGACACTATCATGCAGGCAAATGATATTGTGATGGTTGGATATACAGCATCAGAACAGTTGAATTTTGCAACGGTAGGAGAAGAGACAAGTGCAACAATGGCGAAGAAGTTCTATGTGAAGGATGAGGCAACAGCAAAAGCACTTGTAAAAGATCCATCTTTATATGGGATTAATGATTCGGTTTCAAAGGCAGATGTAATATGTTTTAAGGATATTGATGTAGACGATCCAATATATATATCATATCTGCGAATTGAAAGTTCCGTTCCGTTGGATATGAATCTGGTACCGGGTGGAAACCCAAGCATCTTGTCTGAACAGGTAATAACTAATTCATTGACAGGGGAAGCAACAAAGGTACAGTGCACAGAACAAAATTCCAAAATTGTATACAGCATAAATGACACATTAGTTTCTACCTTTTACTTCGAAAACAATAACATGTATTATGGCAGAAAATATGCATACATGACAATGTCAGATGATGAGGTGGATATGTCAGATTCAAATTCAAAGTTTGTACATCTGTATAATCCATATTTGTCATATGTTGAAGCAAAGCTAGGAGCGATAGGCGTTGGTGTTGCGGGATGTACAGCAAACATTGATGCAAAAAACAATTCAGTTAAGCTGGATATATACTATAATCAGTCTAATATGACGTATACAACGAATGGAAGAGTGAATCCAAGAAATTCGTATGTATTAGTACCAAAAAAGTAGGGAGGGCAAGTAGAACATGAAACGTAAAACAAAGATTTTGATATCTGCATTATCTGTAATGTTCGTTGCGGCGATTGCGGTTGCAATTGCATCGTTCTCCTTCGCTGGAAATGGTGACGAAGACGGCTTGCTGGAGAATGGCGAAATTATCGCAGATGCAAGTCAGAATGTGGATACAAAAACGATTATCGATTACATTATCGATAATTCAAATTCAGAAGATCCAGAAGTAGATAAGATTTATCATATCGCAGAAATTTCATCTTCTTCTGCTTCAAGCTTAGAGACATTTGTTAGTTCCAATGGCTTTAAGGATTATGTTATTGATGGAAACCGTACAATCGAGCAGGCGATGGCAGATGGTTGTATCGAATACAAATGTTTTGGCGGAAATGTAACAAGTGATGCAGATCTTGCTTATATTTCAAAGGCAGATTTCATTTATGTAAGTAATGATTCTGCATCGAAATTTACAAAAGACAATGACATGAGCGAGAAATTATATGATCTTCTGCATACATATGCAGTTGGCGATTTTAAGCCTTTAGTCATTGATAGTCCAAATGCAACAACCGTTGATCCGTCGACATCAAAGAATATGAAAGATCTTGCATCTTCTGTATTTGGTCCAAATGAAAAGTATTATTACACATTCAAGTGGGCAAGCAACTTAAGTGCAGATCAGTATTTGCAGCATGCAGGTGGTTCTTTGTATCTGGGAATTAACGGTCAGACACAGAAGACAAATGGTGCATGGACAGAAGTATATGAGTCAGACCCGACTGCCTCTGCTTCAGATGGATCCTCAGCACAGCCGATGTCTATGGCGAAGATTTTGACAATTGGCGTCAATACTACATATACAAAGACAGATGCGCTGTTAGCAGGAAATCCGTCAGCAACGGGGTTGTATGCAGCAGATGGTTCTGCAATTGCAGATACTGCTACATCAAAATATTATAAGCTGGATGCAAATTCAATCTTCTATAAGAATGGTTATAATAACCGTGTCGGTGTAAGACCAACTTATATACAGAATGATATTGTAACATTGGCTGATTCAGAATCCGTTGATTTTGATCAGTACGATATGATTGTGATTGAAGATTCTTGTTATAATCAGTCAATCACGGCAGATCTCTATAAGAAATTTGCATCAGCAATGTATGGTAAGATTCATATTGTATATGGTGCAGATATGGGAACATCATCAGATGCTGCGATTAAAGTTCCGGATGATTTAAAAGAGACAAACTACTCTAAGTTATTCTATATGGTAGCAACAACAGAGTATGTTGCACGATATGAGAATATCATGGTAACTTCAAGAGCAGACTTCAGTGTTGTTACAACTTCAAAGAGTGCAGCGACAGCAAAGGTTATTGCAGATTTGATCAATGCATCGAAATATCGTGGAATTGGTGGTAGAGGTTCTTCTTCCTCATCCTTTACGGTGTTAGAGATTCAGCCATGCTATCCAATTGATGAAGCTGTGGCACAGGAAGTAGGCAAGGCAAAGCCAAGAAGTGGTAATGCATCAAGTATTTATGGAAGTGGAAATTATTATACAGCTCCAGCTAATGTCGTGAATGGAAAGACAAAAGAACAGTTAGCTGAAAATACAGAGTACTATGCTTGGGAGCTCTCTAAGGCAAAATTAGCAGATGCATTAAACTTACCAATTGATAAGATTAATTTGGTACAGATGTCATCCGAGGAGTTTGCGTGTGATAAATCAGAAGTTTTAGGAAAGTACGATTTGGTTTATATTGGCGGAAATACATCTGCATTAAAGGATGTGTTAGAATATCGTAGTTTGACAGGTCTTGCAAGATGGGGTGGGACTTTGAAGTCTAATTCGGGTAGTTTGGACATGTCAAAGATTACAACTTTGCCAATCTACACGATGTATTCTCACAATGGTGATATTGTAAATCTGGATCTTTCAGCTATGGCACAGTCTCCAGGTCCTGCAAACAGTGGTACACCAACTGCGAAGGTTCGCCTGAATGGAAATTATACAGATACGTTTACAGTATTGAATGGTAATGATATCACATATAATCGGTATGAGGCATTAAAAGAATATGTTGATGCAGGAATGCCGGTTGTAGTAAGTAAGAATCTGACAACAGCATATACTCTTGCAAAGACAGATGGCTATTTGCAGAACTCGATTGATCCGGATTCTAATATGTATAAGTTATTGGCAGCATGTGAAGGCACTGATAAAGATAATGTACAGTGGAACTTTAATCAGACGGATGTGGAAGATATTTTAAGTGATGGTTCGCTTGGTGATTCATTAACAGGATATGTCTCAGTGTTCAAGGGTGGTGCAGCAGATACTCCAAAGAATGAGTTGAGTTCAATCTATGCAACATCAGAGAAGAGACCAAAGCTGACAATCACAAGTATGCCGGCAACTTATAATCGGTATGATGAAACATCACAGATTACAGACGGTACATTGAAATTTAAATATACAGTCACGGGAAGTGCCAATTATACGGTTAAACTGTATATTGATGATGATGGAAATAGTACTTTTGATCGAAAAGAAGAGTACATGACATCAGGAGATGCGAATTCACTTACTTATCAGTGTGCGGACAGCTTCTATGGTCCACTGTATTGGATGATTGAGGTTGTTGATACAAATGGAAATTCAGTCAGCCAGACGGGTATTGCTTATGTCAAGAACAAGACTGACGAAAAACAGCAGGTAAATGTATTGCAGATTATGCCGGGAGGTAAGGCAAACCAGTGGTCAAATAACGCACTTGGCGAAGGCGCAGAAGGTTACAACTCCTTGTATTTCTGTACTGTATGTCAGCAGGCATATCAGAGACTGGAGTATAACCCATATACGAATTCAGGAAATCGTACAGCGTATGGAGCTCTTTATGGTGGTAATTTCCAGGATTCGAAGGATGGTATGCTGGGAAGTCATTACTTAGGTAAGCATGAGCATACGTTTGGTATCGTAAGTTATGACAGTCAGCTTGTTGTACCTGGAAAAGGTGTCAAGGGTATGGATGACTGGGATAACAACCTTGCAGATCAGGTAAATGATCTGTATGACTTTGATATTGATATTATGCTGCGTAATGAGTTTGAGCAGGCTGCAAAGGATGCAGAAGCTGCATATGATTACAAGGTTGACAATGGAGAAGTTGATTACTCTTCAGCAATTACAGATGCAGAAAAAGAGGCACTTGTAAATTCATTTACAATTGATTCAACGGATACTGATTATGATAAGTATAATGCACTCACAACAGTGGAAGATAAATATAAATTTATTAAGAAACGTGAGTATGAGCAGTTGGCAGGCAAGTATTGGCAGTTGTATCAGTTTATGAAGAATGAGAGTGCAACTGGAACATCCAGCATGAAGGATGAAACAGGTGTTGATATTCAGAAAACAACCGTTGATGCAAGAAAGGAACTTGATGAAGAAATTGATAAGTTAATTGCCGGAATTCAGTCAGGAAGCACAAATTCAGGCAAGACAACCTTCTCAAGTAATACATCAAAAGAGACTTTGATTCAGGAATTGAATCGTTTGAAGACAAAATCAACGTACAGTGATTATTATTCTATTGATGGTAACGCTGCACAGTATAATGATGTATCACAGGCATATCTTCCAAATGGCGAGAGTATGAACACTTATATGGAGGAGTACTTTAAGGTAAAAGATAAAGAACTTGAGTATAAGGAACTTTACAAGAAATATACAAGATATGCAGCAGGTGCCGATTGGTTACAGGAATCATACAGTACAATTATTCTTGGACCATCTGAAGATTTCGGTGGAGATGATATTACAAGTCCGATTGCACTTGCAGATTTGAAGTCTTACATCGAAGATGATGGACAGCTCCTGTTGTTCCATGATACATTGACAAAGTTCTCTGATAAGGGTACTTCTACATTGACAGCAACACTTCGTTCATACTTTGGTATGGATCGGTATCACTTTAATGATCCTGTGACAACAGATGCAAGTCAGAATTATGTGAAGTATACAACTACACAGGATAGTGACAAGTACTTTATGACGAATCTGTCGACAACGAAAGATGAAAGTCGGTATACAAGCTGGCTTTCAGATATGAAAAAAGTGTTTGGATCAACGCCAAGCAAATATCTGACATCCGTGGCATATACAGATGCGGTAAATGTCAGTGGTAATGATAATCCATATGCAATTCCTTATCGGTATGCCGATTTGAGCTGGGCAATCGCAGGATATTGGTACAATGCAGCTAGCTTTTCTGCAAAGGAGAATACAAAGTATGGTACTGATAAAGCGAGTCAGAACAATCAGGGTATTGTAACATTGTTCCCATTCACATTGGCATCTGAGTTGAATATTTCAGGAACGCACTCACAGGCATATGCGCTGGATGTTGAAAATGATGACATGACTGTGTGGTATTCTCTTGCAGGTGGTAATAATACAAAGGACGGTTCTTCCATCTATGCAGCATCACCGAGAGATGGTATGGACAACTACTTTATTTACACTTATAAGAACGTAAACTACTGTGGTGCCGGACATTCGAAGGTGACTGGTGTAGGAAAGGATAATAATGATGAGCGTTACCTGTACATCAATATTATTTGTAACTCAGTTCGTAACAGTGTAAAACAGCCAACCATTTATGTATATGACTATGGTAAAGAAACAAATAATATCATCAAACGTGATGTAAACGATGATTATTATACAAAGGTTGAGGAGAATACTTCATATCCAGAGTTTAGTTTTAAGGTAACTGTAGACCAGGATGCAACATTAAAGCAGGTTCGAATCTACTATGATTTGGATTACTCAGAGACAAATCGTGATAGTTCATATGTAGCAGATAAGAATCATGTATTGATTGCGGATTGGAATTCTACACAGGTAAAGGAAGGTATCATCAAGGATGTATTCCGATATGATTCTTCTCTTGAGAAGCTGTTGAATAAGGATGGCGGACAGATTGCTGAGAAGTATGTAGATTCTGATGGTAAGGAAGTTACAGTAGCGGCAACGAAATTGAAGCTTCAGCCATCGTACTTTGAGAATTACAATAATGAATATACATATATTGTAATTGAAGCAACCGATTCCGAAGGTAACAAGGTTTACCAGAGAATCAAGGTTATGTTGAAGGATTATCTCTTTGACTTAACGTAAAATAATAAAAAAAGCATGGGAAACTCTGAAAAGAGTCCCATGCTTTTTTTGCCATTTGATTGACTTTTTTATAAGAATCGTTATAATTAAAATATGTATGTAGTTAGGAATTAGGCGATATATGCCACAACGTACAAAATAATATGAAAGGGGAGATACTATGCGAAAACGCAAAATGAATCGAGCACTCGTTGTCGCACTGAGTGTTGCTATGGCATCAAGCAATATAGCACCAACAGTTACATATGCGGCGGAGTCATCTCAAATTTTCGAAGCGTCAGAACAAGAAAATCCACAAGAAGAAACAAGTGAACAGGAATCCAAGACAGAGGTTGAAACTGTAAGTGAAGATTTACAGCAGGCAGAGCAAACTGTTGCAGAAGATAAGACGATTACAGAAGAAACGTATTTAGAGTACACACCTGAAGAGGGAAATTATACTCTGTCTTATCAGATTCGTGTAAATAATGGAAAAAAGGAAGCTATTATTAAGGGATATGGTAAAAATAAGACAGATAGAAATATTACTATTCCAAGTGAGGTAAGTGCTTCCAGTGAGTACACAAATGCTGCAGACTATCAGAATATTCCAGTTACAGCGATTGATCAGGGTGCATTCGCATTGACGGAATGTCCGAGAAGCGTGAATATTCCTGCCTCTATAGAATCCATTGGTACAAATGCATTTGCCGGAGGAGAAAAACAGAAAGTTTACATATTGCAGTCCGTTACAATTGAGGAAGGTTCAAAGCTGAATTGGATTGGAGAGGCTGCATTTCAAAGTCAGGCAGGATTGAAAAGTGAAATTGTGATTCCTGATGGTGTTACCAAAATTGGTAAACAGGCATTTTATAATTGTGAAGGCTTGACAAAGATTACATTTAATGGTGGAGGAATCATTGGTGCGCAGGCATTTTCTGGTTGTAGAAAAGTCAATATGGAAAATGGGTTAAAATTTCCACTTAATGTAACAGAAATTGGTGATGAAGCATTTTTGAATTATGGGGCTTCCTCAACAAATGCAGGAGATCTTGCGCTTCCAAGTGGACTTACATCAATCGGAAAGAAAGCCTTTTCTGGCGCAAAGCTGAAAGGAAATCTTGTTATCCCAAGTTCCGTTGCGTTCATGGGAGATTCTGCATTTCAAAGTGCATATGCCGATACCGACAAATCAAATATGGGGATGTTATCGTTTGAAAACGGAAGTAAATTAACGAGTATTCCAGCGTATGCATTTGATAAGTGCCTTGCGTTTAAGGGCTCGATTGTAATTCCAGAGGGGGTTACAAGTATTGGGCAATATGCATTTGAAAAGTGTTCAGGGATGGATGGAACGCTTTCTTTGCCATCAGGGTTGGAAACAATTGGCAATTATGCTTTTTCTGAGTGTTCAAAGCTGACAGGAGGAATTACACTTCCAGATACGTTGACACAGCTTGGTACGTATACATTTAATAAATGTAGTAATATTAATGGAGAACTTGTATTAAGTAAGAATTTAAAGAATATACCACAGGCTGCATTTTCAAACTGTTCTAGCATGATTGGAAGTGTGGATATTCCAGAAGGCGTACAGAAAATAAATGCAAACGCATTTCAGGGATGTTCTTCGTTAAATGGAACATTAACAATCCCGGAAACGGTAGATACGATTGGTGCCTATGCCTTTGATCAATGTAGTTTACTCACCGGGACTTTAACAATACCGGGAAAGGTAACTAATGTATCGAATTATGCATTTGACGCATGTTCTGGATTTGATGCATTAAAGCTTTCGGATAGTATTACAACTATCGGAAATTATGCATTTGCAGATTGTGATGGCTTTAAAAATGAATTTGTACTTCCTGCAAACCTGAAGACGGTTGGAGAGTTTTCATTTAGTGGTTGTAGTGGACTTGTTGGAAATCTGGCGATGCCGGATACTGTCACTTCAGTTGGAAAGTCTGCTTTTGCAGGGATGTCCGGATTAAATGGATATATGTATTTGTCAAAGAAACTTACATCCTTTGGAGAGCTGTGCTTCTATGGTTGTTCGAAATTAACAAATCCGAAGGATGAGCAGGGTAACATACAAATTATTGAGATTGCAGAGGGAACAACGGCGTTACCACAGCAGATGTTTGGAAATTGTAAGATGCTGACAAAAATACAGGTTCCAAAGACTATTAAGACAATCAATACTGGTGTATTTATTGGAACGAACTCTGCACTGGATCTTTATGTATATGCGGGGTCTGATGGAGCTGCGTGGGCAAGAAATTTGTCCACAGAGCAGAAAACGTTTGATGTTATTTATTTGGATGCATTAGCTTCAATCAAGCTTTCCAATAACGCATACACAATGCGAGTTGGCTCAGAGAGAGACTTGTCTGCAACTATCAAATATTATAAAGAAGAAAATGGTGTGGATGTACCATATGAAGTTGCAGAGAAAGATGCACCAGATAAATTAACATGGACTATGAATAATAAAGATACAGGTACCTATGCATCCTATGCAGATGGCAAAGTATCAGCAATCAAACAGGGAACGGAAACAATCAAGGCAACATCACCGGATGGTAAGACAAATGGTATGTGTAAGGTAACAGTGTTTAATAAATATGTTACACAAATGTCGTCCTCTGATCCAGCAACAACAAAACTGAATGCTTCAAAGGATGGAGAGCAAACAACGATTACAGCAACAATCAAATTGCAGGGATTCAAAGAAGCATTGGAATATGGTGAGATTAAAGAGGAAGATGTGACACTTACATGTACACCATCTGTAGAAGGTGTGGTTAAGATTGAGACGGGAAAGATTGTGTTTAATGAAGATTATACACAGGCTACAGTTTCAACAGTAATTACACCGGTAAAGAGTGGAAATACAGTTATTACATTTGCTACAAGTGTACCTGGTGAAACGGAAACGAAATTTACAAAGACGATAAATGTCTATATGCCGTTACAGAGTATCAGTATTCCTGAAACAGCAACTGTAAAGGTTGGCGGCGAGAAGTTGAAGTTGGCAGCGACATTGAATCCGGAAGGAGCAACTACGCAGAAGGTTACATGGAAGAGTTCGGATACATCGGTTGCGACTATTAATTCTACGACCGGAGAAATTACAGCAAAGAAGGCAGGAACAGTTACTATTACATGTACACCTTCAAACAACTCGAATTATGGTGATACGGCAGAAGCTGTTACCTGTACATTGACGGTTTTGCCAAAGGATGGAACAACGCCAACACCGACACCAGATCCAACACCAAATCCAAATCCGAATCCGGATCCAAAACCAACTCCGGATCCAAAACCAACTCCGACACCGACTCCGGAAGTGAAAGTTCCAACAATGTCAGTGAGCTATCGTACGCATGTACAGACATTTGGATGGGAGAAGTCATGGAGTAAGGATGGCGCTATGTCCGGTACGTCCGGAAAGGCAAAACGTCTGGAAGGCATTGAAATAAATGTCAGCGGAAATGATAAGGTTGGCATTCAGTACACGACTCATTGCCAGAGCTACGGCTGGCTGCCATGGTCATCAAACGGAGACATGAGTGGTACAGAAGGTGAAGCAAAGCGGCTGGAGGCAATTAAGATTCAGCTTACAGGCGCCGATAAGGATAAGTATGACATTTATTATCGTGTACATGCACAGTCTTATGGCTGGCTCGGCTGGGCGAAGAATGGCGCACCAGCAGGAACTGCAGGTTATGCAAAACGTCTGGAAGGAATTCAGATTGTAATTGTTAAGAAGGGCGAGAAGATTGACGAGAATAAGAATGGCATTAAATCCGTCAATAAGAGTGCATATATTGCATTATCTGGAACGTCACCAGTTGTGAATTCGAAGCCGACATCTTCAATGAATCCTACGATTGAAGGAAACAGTACACCAAATGTTACATACAGAACGCATGTACAGACATATGGCTGGCAAGGTTGGAAGTTTAACGGAAGTATGAGTGGTACAAGTGGACAAGCAAAACGTCTGGAAGGTATCGAAATTAAACTGACAAACAAGCCTTATAGTGGAGGCATTAGTTATACGACACATGTACAGTCCTATGGATGGCAGGGAAATGTGAATAATCCTTCTACTTGGAGATCAAATGGTGCAATGTCCGGTACAAGTGGTGAGGCAAAACGTCTAGAAGCGATTTGTATCACTTTAACAGGCGAGATGGCAGAACACTATGATATTTATTATCGTGTGCATGCGCAGACATTTGGCTGGCTTGATTGGGCAAAGAATGGTGCACCAGCAGGAACTGCAGGTTATGCAAAACGTTTGGAGGGCATAGAAATTAAGCTTGTTCCAAAGGGTGGAGCGGCACCTGGTAAAACAGCTAGACCGTATGTAAGTAAGTAATTATTATATTATTAGTAAAATAAAATCCATGAGTGACTTCGATAATATCGGAGTTGCTCATGGATTTTTGTATGTAATAAATATGTTATATAAAATTCATTAGATAAATAAAAAATAGAAGAGACCATATAGATTCCCCAATCTATATGGTCTCCCTATGTAAAACATAGTTTGAGTTGTTGCGTCCGAACATCAACAACTCGCTCTCCCCAAGATGTCCAAGGACTGATCCTCGAACAAGATTATCGTAACATATAATTGATAAAAATCAAGGGGGCTGGCACAATTGGCGCTCTACAGAGCATACTTTTTTATTTGTTGCATTTTTGCGTTGTATTTCCAAATCTATGATTGTATACTACTACAGTAGGAGGCTTGATAGACATGAAGGAACAACTGGTACAAGTTATTGATAAAAAGGATTTACAGGTACTGATCCTGACGGATGGATATAACATCCATCATCTGTCTGGGTATCGGGGACATACAGGAATGCTTGTGGCGTTTCAGGGAGAACAGTATATTTTGACAGACAGCCGGTATACAGAGCAGGTAGAACTGGAAGCACCGGAATTTACCTGTGTGGATATTGGACGGGAAGGATATTCCAAGACGATCGCGGCGATGGTGCAGAAGGCATTTGCAAAAGAGGGCAGATCCAAACTTCGAATCGGATTTGAGAATAAAGAGATTTCGTATATGCAGTATCAGGCTTTTGTAGATACATTTGTAAAAGAATTGACGGGAATGCAGGTGGAGTTTGTGCCACTGGAAGATGCAGTTAATGTGTATCGGGAAGTAAAGACTGAGGACGAGATTGCGAAGATGGCACGTGCAGAGCAGATTGGCGATCAGGCGTTTACAGAGATTGTAAAGTTTATCCACGAGAACTGGAAGGATGGATTGACGGAACAGCGGGTTGCCTTGCAGTTAGAATATGAGATGCGGCTGCGTGGTGCCGAGGGAACGAGTTTTGATACGATTGCGGCAAGTGGTTCAAACAGCAGTCTGCCACATGCGATGCCACAGCCGAAGCTGCTTACGGAAGGTGATTTCCTGACGATGGATTTTGGCTGTATGTATCAGGGATATTGTTCGGATATGACGCGGACGATTCATATTGGAGAAGTGGTAGAATCAGAGCAGAAGAAGGTGTATGATACCGTGCTTCAGGCACAGCTTGCAGCACTTTCCGTTGTGAAACCGGGCATGGTATGTTCGGATGTTGATAAATGTGCACGTGACATCATCGCAGACGCCGGTTATGGAGATTATTTCGGACATGGACTCGGACATAGTGTGGGACTTTTTATTCACGAGGAACCTCGTTTTTCCATGAAATGTGATGCTGTGTTGAAGCCGGGTGTTGTGATCACAGTGGAACCGGGTATTTATCTGCCGGGCAGATTTGGTGTACGGATTGAGGATATGATCGTGGTGACGGAAGATGGATATCAGAATCTGGCATCTTCCCCGAAGGAACTGATCTGTGTATAATAGTCTAAAATGAAATATAATTTTGAAAAAAGTATTGACAACTCCATACCTGCATGCTATAGTATGCAAGTATGTTGATGAAAGCAGAGTATCCACTCTCACCCTATAGCGATCGGGCTCATAGGCGTTTACAGTTTCCTTTGCTTCTCAGAGGAAGAGCAGAGGTTGTGAGTGGATAGAAGTTATCCACTTTTTTTATTTTATTTCTTATGGAGGGAACCAGCCATTAGCGAATTATTTATCAACGAACAGATCAGAGACAAAGAGATCCGTCTGATTGGGGAGAGCGGAGAACAGCTCGGCATCATGTCTTCCAGAGAAGCCCTGAAGCTGGCTGAAGAGGCAGGTTTGGATCTGGTAAAGATCGCCCCTACGGCAAAGCCGCCGGTCTGCAAGATCGTGGATTACGGTAAGTACAGATATGAGCTTGCCCGTAAGGAAAAGGATGCCAAAAGAAAACAGAAGGTCATCGAAGTAAAAGAGATCAGAATGTCTCCAAACATCGATACCAATGACTTAAATACCAAGGTCGGCGCGGCAAGAAAGTTCCTTGAAAAAGGCAACCGCGTAAAGGTAACATTGAGATTCCGCGGCCGTGAAATGGCGCATATGTCTACCAGCAAACATATTCTGGATGACTTTGCACAGATGCTTTCCGACATCGCTGTTGTAGAGAAGATGCCGAAGGTGGAAGGCAGAAGCATGATCATGTTTTTAACTGTAAAACGCTGATTGCACGGCTACAGTTAAAATATACGTTTAGGAAAATGAAGTAACAGGAGGAAATCAGATATGCCTAAAATGAAAACCAGCAGAGCTGCTGCAAAACGTTTTAAATTAACAGGAACCGGTAAGCTGAAAAGAGCAAAAGCTTAC
>ERZ791601.493-NODE-493-length-31762-cov-465.243132_pt1 | contig 31762 bp, 27 predicted proteins | sample MGYA00509967_ERZ791601 | MGnify/ENA primary metagenome ERZ791601 (study PRJEB30046, sample SAMN00791930) | human gut metagenome | study: EMG produced TPA metagenomics assembly of the A metagenome-wide association study of gut microbiota in type 2...
GAAATAAAAGAAGGTATTCTTACATATAGTAATGGAGCATTTGTTACAACAAGAATTGTTGATGAAACTTATCAGCTTAACCCTGCTGGTGGTGATATTAGTATTGAATGGGTGTGGCGTCCACAAGTTTATGAGAGCGTTAGAATTGGTTCTCGTGCTACAAGCATATATCCTTATAAGGCTCGTCCTATTGCTTACAATAGGAATGGTAAACTTCCTTATAATGGTATTGCAGAACTTTTGCCGGGTTTTGGAAGATTTAGTGTTGTAGATACAGTCATTCCTTATCAAGTATTTCGTAATATAGTTTCTTATCATAGAGAAATGGCTATTGCTAAAAATAAGATGAATGTTCTTATGATTGCTAAATCTCTTCTTGGTAAAAAACCTGCTGAAACTATATATCGTATGGCTGCTGATGGAGTGCTTTATATTGATGATGAAGATGACGCTAATCTTGTTAAAGCACAAAATATTCGTTATCTTGAAAGTCGAATGAATAATTATATTACTGAACTTGGACAACTTATTCAAGAGATTGAACAGACTGCTAAAATGGAATGTGATATGACTCCACAACGTTATGGTGAGATTGCTAATAGTGCTGGTAAAGGAGTTACTGATGAAGCAGTTATTCGTGGAAGTATGGGTTCTGTTATTATTGAATTTATATTTGATAAAATGAGAGAACGAGATTATCAAGCTGAAATGGATTATACTAAACTTGCTTGGATTGATGGTCTTAATACTTCTTATAAAACTAAAGATGGCGATATTAGATATTTAAGTCTTGATGTTAATAGTCATATATTTGCTAACTATATTGTTACTTGTAAAACTTCTGTTAAAGAACGTGAGAAACTTGAACAATATAAACAGCTTGCATTTAGTGCTGCTCAAAATGGTAATATGGATATGGCTAATGCTGCTATTCGTGGAGATAATGTTGCTCAAATTAGCAAACTTATTGATAAATATCAAAATATTCAACGTGAGCATGAACTTGATGTTGAACGTGTTTCTCAACAAACAGAACAACTTCGTCAAGAATTTGAACTTGCTAAGATTGATAGAAAAGCAGAACAAGATAGAGAAACAATTAGAGTTGAAAAATATCTTGATGGTCAGATTGAAGCTATGAAAGCAAATGCTAATATTATGAGTTTTGATAATGGTCTTAGTGATGCTGAAAAGAGTCAAGCTGAAGAACGTATGGAAAATGCTAGACTTAATCTTGAACGTAGTAAACTTAGTTTAGATGCTCAAAAGACTTCTGTTGAAGCACAACTTAAAGAAAAAGAATTAGCTGTTAAACTTAAAGAAAGTGATGATAAAGTCAAGATTGCAAAAACGAATAAAAATCGTTATGATAGTAAAAGTAAATAATCGGCTGTACTTCTAAATTTTGTTCATAATAGGGCTGGACTTGCTTGTGAAAGTAGGTTCAGCCCATTTTCATTTTTCTTTACATCACATGAACCATTTTAAGCTCATTCTAAGCACTTTATTTATTTCGTGATAGATTAATCATTATGATAAAATTTGATTCATACACGGCTTCTCTGAAAGCGACAGGTTAGGTTATCAGTAATAAATATCCTAGTTAGCAATAGTATGTTAGTCGGCAAATCGGCTTAAAGGTGAACATATTTTAACGATACAAGTAAAACTCGTATTATTATTATAGTTTATATTTGTGATATAGTAATTAATTAAAAACAAAGAATTATGCCTAATTTTGATAGTTTTGGTTTTAATGGTGAAACATCTAATGGTGATGGAAAACCTACTGACGACATTACAGACCTTGATACAGGTAAAACAGGGCAGTTAGATGCTGATGGTAATCCTATTGATGATATTACTAATAATGGTAATGGAGATGGGAATAGTGATTCTAATGCTAATAAAGATAACCAATCTTCATCCTCCACGGGGGGCAAGCCTAATGACAAAGCGCATGACGCTGATGCTGAACATGGTTTAGAAGAAGGTACTATTATCGAAGATGGAGATAATAAATATACTGTTGATAAAGACGGTAATCTTATTGACGATAAAGGTAATATCTTTAAAGCTAAAAATGAAGTTGCTGCTTATCTTAAAGAATTTGAAGTAGAAGATACTAAAGAAGAAAATACTATTGATGTTAAATCGATTCAAGAACTTGTAGGTGTTTCTGTTACTTCAGAAGATGGTAAAGCTGTTACTTTTGAAAATACTCCTCAAGGAGTTGCAAGTTATATTCAATCCGTTATTGATTTAAAACGTGATGAATTTGCCCAAGCTGGTGTTAATAAGTTATTTGAAGATTATCCTATCGTTGGTGATTTTCTTAATTATTATGTTGCAAATGGTAATTCATTTGAAGGCTTTGGTGAACTTCGAGATAGAAGCGGTATTGAAGTAGATGAAAATAATGTAAGTCAACAAGAAGCTATTGTTCGTGAGGCGTTTAAGGAATTTAATCGTCGTGGTAATGTTGATAAGTATATTCAATATCTTAAAGATAGTAATGAACTTTTCAATGTTGCTAAAGAAGAACTTGAAGCTCTTCAGAAAGCTGATAACGAAATGCGTGAAGCTAATGCTAAAGAAGCTATGCGAGTTAAAGCAGAAGAAGAGAAACAACTTGTGGAATTTTGGAATGGAGTTAAAGAATGTATTGATAAACGACAAATTGCTGGTTATCGTATTCCTGAAACTGTTATTATTGAACGTAATGGAAAACAAATTTCTACTACTCCAGAGGATTTCTTCAATTATGTTTATCAAGTTGATGATAAAGGACTTTCTCGTTATGAAAATGATTTAATGAAGTTATCTCCTGCTGAAAGACGCGATGAAGAACTGCTTAAGGCTTGGCTTAAATATACAGGTAAAGGTTATGATAGTTTGATAGAAATGGCTGTTTCTGATAAAGAAGCTAAAAAGTTGAAACTTACTGCTAGTCAACGTAAATCTACAAAAGGAGCTATTAAAATAACTAAACCTGATAGTAAAAAAGATGCTCTGAAAGATGAGCGTTTTGGTTATTAACATAATAGTAAATTTGTAGATGAAAACATTACGTGTTATTGGACAAACTCGTTATGAAGATAGAGGTTATTCTAATGAAGAATCAATTGCTTATCTTCAGCTTCAAAAGCCAGAAGAAATTAATAGTTTTCTGACTTATAATTATGGTATGGATGATGACCGTTTTCCTTTAAGTTTTATTACTGAAGGTCAAGGTAGTCGTGGTATTAAAGAAGTTGCTACTGTACAGTGGACTTGGAAGACTATGGGTCGTATGAAGTTTACAGACTTTGTAACTTACTTTAATACTACTGTTACTAAACCCGGTCAAAATGGTAGTGAATTTGAAGTTCACTTCTCTACTCATTGGTTTATTGAACAACATGGTCTTACTGCTCCCGATGGTGTTACTCAAGTTCGTATTCAGAAAGACTTAGGTGAATCTGCTTATGGTTATGCTTATCTTTTGAAACTTACTTCTCCTAATCCTGATGCTTATGTTGACCCTCAATGGTTGGCTAAAGGTATGTATTGGGCAATGAGTGCTCCTACTGTTTCTGAATCTTATTCTAAAGGTAACAGAAGCAATACTATGGGTCCTGCTGGAATGACTTCTCAACTTGAATTTTATCGTTATTCTAAAGAAATAGCTGGTAATCTTGCTAATGTTGTTACTCAATATCAATTCCAAAATGATAATGGTGGTACTTCTAATCTTTGGATTAACGAAGAGATGCGACAGTTCAACTTGCACATGAGAGTAATGAACGAAGAACGTTTGTGGAAGTCTGAATATAACCGTTTACCTGATGGTACTATTCCTTTGAAAGACCATGATAATGGTAAACCTATTCCTCGTACTGCTGGTATGTTAGAAATTTGTCGTGAATCTAACTACGATACTTATGGTGAAGTTCTGACTGTTAATAAACTTGAACGTACAATCGGTGATGTTCTTGACCGTGATACTCAAGATGGTGATAAGAATGTAGCTCTTATGGGTGGTAAAGGATTTATTCGTGACTTTGAAATGGCTATCAGAACTGATGCTAAAGAAAACGGATTTATTACTCCTCTTGGTGAAAAGATGATTCAAGATAATGGTGATGGTCTTTCTTATGGACGTTACTTTAATAAGTATAAAACTCCAGATGGATATACTATTACTGTTATTCATAATGCTTATTTCGATAAGGGTACTGATGCTGAAGCTGCTAAGCAAAATGGTATGATTCATCCTACTACTGGCTTGCCTATTACTTCTCATCAAGCTGCTTTAATTGATATGAGTAATTATAAAGGTAATCAGAATGTTCGTATAGTACGTCAAAAAGGACAGGCTTATAAAGCTAAAGTTATTGAGGGTATGACCGATATTCCTAGTTGCTGGGGATTGCCTAATACTAATCATGCAGCTACTGAAATTGATATGGCTCGTTATGAAGTTAAAGGCTCTATTGGTTTGCAGGTAGATAACACTACTAAGATGTTCTTATTGAAATGTGTATTATAATCATTTAAAAGAAGCTATTTAAGATATGGATTTTAACAAAGTAAATGAAGCTAATAAAGCAGGAGAAAATACTCCTGCTGCTTCTAATATAAATACAGATAAACAGGTTATACCCCCCGTAGAGGATGGAGTAGATAAACAGCCTGCTAATACAGTAGGATTTAGAGATGAAAGTCTTGATGAACCTTATACTGAAAAACGAACTATTACTATTAATTTAGTTACTAATTATTCATTATATCGTAGAGTTAATGATAAAACATTACCTAAACGAATGGATAAGATTGGTAGTTGTGTTCGTAGTTCTCGTACTCTTTCTTCTAATAAAGGTGAGATTGAATCTTATTTTCCTGCTTTAATTGGTCTTGCTCCTAATAATGAAAACTTTATTTCACGGGTTAAGGCTTATCTTAATAATATTAGTGTTTCAGTTGATGAACTAGGTAAGACTTTTGATATTTCTTTCTTTTGGAATCGTAAACGAGATTATCTTCGTTTTAGAGCCGAAGAAGAAGCTATTGAAACTGCTTATATGAATAGTGACCGTAAAGGAGTTAAAGAACTTAGAGAAGCTCTTGAAGCTAAAATTACTAAGTTAAATCTTCTTGAAAGTGAAAAGTATAAATATGGTTATCCTATTGTTCTTGATGATTATCTAATTTATCGTCATTGTTTATTATATAAAGATGTAGCTAAAGATATTGCTCTTATTAATTCTGACCCATCTATTAGATTTTATTTTAAAGATGACCAAAGAGAAGCTGAGCGTCTTGCTAAACATCGTCAGGAAATTAATTCTGCTAAAGGCAATTATGTTAAACTTCTCACGAATAGTGATTTGTTTGATGCTGTATTTATTCAATACTGTGTTGCCAATAATATTAATATTCCTAACGGTATGGCTATGGATATTGTTGATAAACAATCACATCTTGATAAATTTAGTACAAATGAACCTGCTAAGTTTAATAAACTTTGCAATGATAAAGATATTACTATTAAATCTTTAATTGAGGTTCTTATTTCTCGTGGAGAATTTATCAGAGCAATTCATAATCAGAATATTACTACTCCTGATGGTGAGTTCATTGGTGCTAATGTTAAAGAAGCTGTTACATGGTTTAAGAATCCTACCAATAGTGCTCTTGTTAGTGCTTATAAAAATAAACTTAAAAACATTTGATTATGAACATTGGGGAGATGCACGTGACGTTCAGAGAACTGGCACAACAGATGGGTATGCAGACCGTTCGTGCTATTCTCATGGAAGATATAGATATTTGTCTTAATGCTGCTATAATTGAAAAAGCTAGAAATGTAATAGTAGAAAATGTCGGACCTGTTCCTTATAATGATAAGGTTGCTCGACAAAATGCTTCTATTAGTCCTGTTAATGCTCTTAGAACTTTATACACAGCGGGTACTGTTAACGGCGGAGATATTACAGGTGGTGGAACAGAAGTTGACCCTTATAAAATTAACATTGATAGCGACGGAATAATGCTATATACAGGCTTTCAAGTTAGTTATAATGGCAAGACAATTTATGATTGCAGAATTATTGAAGCTGAAGATTTAGGTCAAACGCTAAGAGATTTCTGTAATCGTGCTGCGAAAGATGCTCCGATAGTTACTATATTTGGTGATGAATCTGGTATTAATGTTAATATATATACTGGACGTAATAATACAGTTAAACCTCAATTAGTTAAATATCTTTATATCAAAGAACCTGCTAAAGTTAAATTTGATGAAGATAGAGAAGAAGATTGGGTTAATTGTGATTTACCTCCTTATTTACATATGGAAATAGTTATGCGTGCAGTACAGATTTATCTTGCTAGTATTGGTGCTACTTCTAATGGAGCTGATAAACAAAGTTAAACTCTAAATTAAATTAAAAATGAGACAGTTTTTGTTAGCGGGCAATGTCGCTTATGGAGCGAGCTTACCTCTTGCTGCTGGAGCGGTTGCTTTTACTTATCTTGCTAATGGCAAGGAAACTATTGACGCTGACGGTACTAAGATTACCGATAAGTTTTACATTAATCTTGGTCGTGAAGCAAATGTCCCAGTAGTTCTTCCAGCTTATAAGAAACATCTTACTTTTGTTAAAGGTGTTTATCAAGCTGCTACTACTTTCTCTGCTAATCTTACTATCGGAGATGTAAATGCTTATTCTGATTATTCTATTATGATTGTGAAAAAAGGATTAAAGTTCAATGAACGTAATCGTTGGACTGCTACCATTCATACAGGTCTTAATCCTACTGCTGCTGATGTTGCTCAGAAGTTAGTTAATCAGATTAATAATAATACTATTGGGCATGGTATTAAAGCAACTGTTGCTGATGCTACAATTACTTTAACTGCTGAGTCTAAAGGTATTGATTACGAAATTCTTGGTGCTGATGAATTAGTTGGTATTGCAGTCACAGTTACAACTCACGGTTTACCTGCTTATGGTGACGCTGCTTATATTACAGATTTAGCTAATAAAGCTGCTGCTGATGCCGGTATTGAATATACTTACCGTGATACTTATACTGAACTGTATCCTGCATATCCTATTAATCCTTTAAAACAACCTGACAGTGCAGATGCTGGATATACTATCTTTACTCTTCGTTTTGCTGTTCCACGCGAAATGAAAACTAGAGATGAAGTTGTTCATCAGATTGTACAAATAGCATTTCCTACTGGAGCTGATGCTATTGCAACTGTTGAAACTATCCTTAAAGCTATTGCTACTGAAGAAAAAGCATAACCTACTACCCGACTTGATTAGGTAAATATTAGGTAATATTAATCAAATAGGGGCTATTGGTGTTAGCATTAGTGTTAATACTGATAGTCCCTATTTTCGTATTCATAAAAATGGAATTAATACAAAATGCTTTTGAACAAGGTCTAGTTCCCGGTATTGTTATTGTTATTTATCTTATTATTAATAAAATAATTGATAATAACAAAAAAGACCCTCTTGATGATATTGCCAAACTTCTTAATATAGTTACTAAAGATATTATTGATAAAGATAGAGAAAAGTCTAAAGCTGTAGTTTCTATTGCTATGGTTAATGCAGCTTCAGAATGTGCTAAATTTGTTGCTTCTACTATTATTACTAATAATGTTGATAGTAACCGTGACCAAATCGAATATAATGCTCGACACTTAGTTAATAGCGTTTATTACGATGCTTATTCTAAACTTAATATGTATCGTGGGGATGAAGATTATCTTAGTCATTATATGAGAGAAGAATGGAAAGAAGATATATATGGCGATATTATTAATATAATTTATAATAAACATCTTGATTCTAATCAACGTATTCTTGCGTTTAATAAACGTGTTGATATTAGAGTTAGTGATTATACTGCATATATTATTAATAAGGCTTTTAAATAAGATAATATTATGATAAGAGGTTATATTAATAATCCAAAACAGCTATCGAAAGAGATGCAATTACGCATTGCAAGCATGGCTGAAAAACAGGTGAGAATAGCAGAATTAGGCTTCCCATTGAACGAAAAAAATTGGTGCAAGTTAACACAAGGACAAATTTTAATTCAAGCACTAGAAGCCTTAGAATTGCTTTCTGATGAGCAACAAAAATCAATTATTAATTCATACAATAACTTGATGATAGAATGAGTGAACAAATAGATGATAGTTATGTTAATGGTGTCTATGTAAAAGCTGATGGAACTGAACAAGTTGAGATTAGTCCTCAATATGTTTATATGACTGTTCCTAGCAAATATGTTTGTGTTTATCATAAACTATTAGTTCTTATGGCACAATATGGTCTTGATATGCTTAATGATTGTTCTGCTACTTGTAAAGGTAATAATAAAAATATTGTTACTTGTTGGAATATGTTTCAATCTGCTATGGCAGCATATCAACTTGGTCAAGATAAACTTGCTGAAACTCTTCTTAAATATATTAAAGGTCAACTTAATATTATTTATGAAGGTAGTGAACAAGTTCAGTATAGTGGTTCTATTACACTTCCTGTTGATGAAGAAGGTAAAATTCATGCAATAGTTAGTTGTGGAGATGCTCCTAAATTTTATGTTGACCCTGAAACTGGTAAACTTTGGGAGAAGAAAGAAGAAGGCAAAGAATATAATGAAACTTATAGTCTTAGTGATGTTGATTATGATAATAAATAATGTGAATGTATTCCATCCTCTACGGGGGGTCTACACTATGAATTTAGTAAACCTAGAGAACGTATGAAAACAATAGAAGAAGAACTTGGTAAAGTTAGTCTTACTTGTAATGGTCAATGGAATGATAGACCTTATGAAAGACTATGTATAGTTCATGACGGTTTCTATGCTAGCTATATATCTCGTAAAGCTGTTCCTGCCGGTATTCCTTTATCTAATGAAGAGTATTGGCAACCTATTGCTAAACTTCGAGAAGATTTAGTTATTGATTATGAAACTTTCAAGAAAGAAATACTAGAACTTATTGCTGTTGTTCAAAGAGGTCTTAAAGCTGCTAGAATTGTAGTATCTACAATGGAAGATAGAGATGCTCTTACTTGGGAACAGATTGGAGTAGGTTGTGAAGTTTATGTTATTGAAACTAAAAAGAGTTATATTCTTGATGAAATAACTCCTGTTACTAATGCAAAGAAATGGCATCTTGAAGCTGATTCTGAAATTGGTTCTAAATTTGTAGAATCATTTAGTGGTATGTTTCCAAGAGCTATTGCTGAACGTGCAGTTGCTGATGAATTTGGTATTAATATTCAAGATAATTATCTTCGTCGTAATGTTGTAGTTAATTATATGGCACAAGTGCTTAAACAGTATTTTGAAGATAATGCTGTTCAAATACTTGAAGGTCAGATTACTCCTGAAATGCTTAGTGAATCTGTTAAACAAATGTTTACTGCTTCGCAGATTACTAATGCAGCTGATGAAGAAGATTTAACAGTTGTTGATAATCTTCTTAAATTTGCAGATAAAGACTATAATACAAATGATTATAGTGGAAAGGCTCGTAAATATCTTCGTAAGAATATGATTAATGGTGTTAATACTCTTACTCAAGATATGATTAACGAGCCTAATACTATTTATATACTTCAATATGATTATTGTTTAGCTGGACAAACTATTGAACTTCCAGATAATAGTATTATTCTTTGGAGAGGTGGTAGAATGTATGATGGTGCAGTTAAATTAAATCAATGTAGACTTCTTAGTAATTATCGTCAAGAAGATATGTTTGATAAAGAATCTATATCTCTTGATGGAAATTGGGCTGTTGGTCAAATACTTTATCATCCTCTTGATTTAGGTGAAGATAATAAACAAGTTGAAATTGTTGGTTGGGGTGGTTCTTATACTAATGATTTTTATTGGTTTTGGGATGGTGAAAAATGGGTAAGTATGGGTTTTGATTTATCTGTATATCTTACTCGTGCTGAATTTGAAGCTTTCTTAGAGAAGTTAAGAGAAGAGATGGAAAAGTTTTATGCTTGGCTTCTTGCAGAACTTAAAAAGATTAATGACTATCTTGAAATTCATGACCAACAAATATCTGAATTACAACAAGATATAACTGATATTAACACTAGAATTAATAATCTTATTACTGAATATAATGCTAAGTTTGAAGATATTTATAGTAAGATTGGAGATTTAAATAATAGTGTTGAAGGTAGTATTAACAATCTTGAGCAATATATTAATAATAAGATTGAAGAAATTCTTAATAAAATAAATCAAAGTGGTAGTAATATCAGTAATGAGTATAAACAATATTTTGAAAGTAATTATGTATCAATGTTTAAAAATAAGATTAGACCGGGTACTAATATTACTTTTGTTGAAAATGATGATGGTACTATTACTATTAATGCTGCCGGTGGAGGTTCTGGCGGAGGTGGACTAACCGAAGAAGAAGTACGTAATATTATTAATTCTATACTTAATAATTATTATACTAAGCAAGAAATTAATGATATTATTGCTGGTCTTGAAGGTGGTGGTGGCTCAGGCGGAGATGGTACTCATAATGTTATGTCTACAACTCAACTTGGTGAAGCTAGAACAGGTAAGTATCTTGTTATGAATAAATTTGCAGATAGTGAAACTAAACCTAGTAGACTTGATGTAGATTTTAATTCTCTCTATACTGATATTAAAAATAAATTAGTTAGAGAAGGATTTGGACAAGGTGGTGGAAGTGGAGAAGGTGGTGGAGTTGCTGCTAGTCAAATTCAAGCTTGGATTGCTGCTGTTGTTCCTATTGGTTCTATTATGCTTTGGGATACTTCAACTCCTCCTAATGGTTGGGAAGTTTATACTGCTGCACAAGGGCGTTTTGTTATGGGTTATATACCTAATGGTATTAATATTTATAATAATCCTAAACAAGGAAATCTTGATTGGAAAACAGTTCTTAAAAACATTAAAGACACATATGACCCTGCTGCTCCTGGTCGTAATATAAGTGCATATGCATTTTATATTGGTGGTACAGATTTGCCTCTACATCAACATGCTGTTGCTGTTGGTAAAACTAAATCCGGTGATAATAACCATCAAGTTATAGCACCTAGTAACTGGAGATTTATATCAGGTGATTTAGATGGTGATGTTAAAAATGGTTATCCTTATGGTACTGATAGAAATAGACTTGATAATCTTGGCATTAATCGTTCTACTAATTGGTATATGACTGGACCTAATATTAGCAATAATGGTGAAATGACTTGGAGCCAAATAAGTGGTAATAGATGGACAGATGATTATCTTGCTATTAATAAACTTATGCCTACTATTGCTTTACATTATATTAAACGTGTTTCTAATCCGTGGTAATTATGTCTAAAGAAGAGAATGTTTTTGTTGGTACTAATTGTCAATCTTTTGACCCTAGTAAAGTTCAATGTGATAAAGAGGGCAATATGCCAATTCATATACTAGATAAGTATTGTGAAGAAAATGATACTAGATATAATATATTTCCTTTAACTGTTATACAAGCTGTATTTGATGGTTTAACTGGTACTAGACTTGATAGAATACTTGCTGCTTGTAACAGTGTTTATTTAACTTGGGAAGGTACTTTTGCTGATACTGTTAATAAACTTGATAAAATTTATCGTCGTAAAGGATATATTATTACTTATCGTGATGCAACTAATATTAATTGGACACAACGATATAATAGTGATGATATTAGTGATGCTGCTTGGACTAATCCAGATAATTGGGAAGGATGGTCTTTTGATACTGTTATTAAAGATTTAGCAGAAGCACTTGAAGAGATATTTACTAATATAGGTGATTATAAAGACTTTCTTGATATTATTACTAGTTTTATTAATGATTTTGTTATAAATGTATTTAATAATATTAATAATTATCCTCAACTAGTTGAAATTATTAAGAATAGTACAGTTGAAAGTTTACCTATTATTGTTAAAGACATATTCAATAATATTAATGATTATCCTGAACTTAAGAATATATTTAATGAATATGTTAAACAATGGACTGAAACCATCTTTAATAATATTTCTTCTTATCCTGCTCTTAGTCAATTTATTACTAATGCTATTAATTCTCATGTAGAAACTACTATTAATAATATATTTGATAATATTGATAGTTATCCTAATATTAAGAATCTTATTATTAATAATACTGTTGATAAAGTAGTTGATATATTTAAGAATATTAGTCAATATCCAGAATTACAAGAAGCTATACAGAATAATATTAATGAACGTGTTGATTATATATTTAATAATATTAATAATTATCCTGAACTTATTGGTATTCTTTCTGATCTAGTTTGTAATTGTGTTCAGAATATATTTGCTAATATTAATAATTATCCTTCTCTTGTTACATGTATTAATAATGCTGTAAACAGTAGAACTGAATATATATTTAATAATATTGATAGATTCCCTATTCTTAAGAATCTTATTGAAACCAAAGTAGAATCTAGAGTTACTTATATATTTGAAAATATTAATAGTTTTACTGAATTACTTAATGTTATTAAAGGTAATATAGAAAATATCTTTGATAATATTGATAATCATCCTAATCTTAAAGTTGTTATTGAGAATAAGGTTGAATCTACAGTTGAACATATCCTTAGTAATATAGATAATTATCCTATTATTAAAGAGAAGATTATTCAATTCTGTAATGAAGCTATTGAAGCTAAACGTGGTGTAGCAAATGGTATTGCTAGTCTTGATGGAGATGGTAAAGTTCCAGCAAGTCAATTACCAAGTTATGTTGATGATGTTCTTGAAGGATATTATGTTGATGAAACTCATTTTGCTGAAAAATATATAGAAGATGCTCCTGTATATTATACTCCTGAAAAAGGTAAGATTTATGTTGATATAAGTGAAAGTACTGATTATAGTGGTAAGACCTATCGTTGGTCTGGAACTAAATATTCAGTTATATCTGAAACTTTAGCTTTAGGTGAAGTTACAGGTACTGCTTATGATGGTGGTAAAGGTAAGAAAACTACTGATATTGTTAATAGTTTACCTAAATATATTCCTAGTACACAAATTAAATTATTTAGGTCATCTGGTGGAAATATCATAATTGGTTTACATCATTATGAATTTAATAATACAACAAATGTTTATGAAAGTAAACCTTTTAATGATGGTATAACATTTCCTATTGTTAGTAAAACTGAATCTGGAGTTATGTCTGCTGCTGATAAAGTTAAACTTGATGAAACTTTACCTAATCAAATTACTGAACTTAGTAATAATGTTTATACTAAAGAAGAAATTAATAATAAGTTTAATGATGTTCCAACAGTAGAAAATACTTATACTAAAGCGGAAGTTGATAAAGCTATTGCTGATGCTATTAAAGCTTTAATTCCTGCCGGTTATGAACTTGTTATTAAAAAGAAAACAACTTAATATTAATCATGGTGGTACTGAATAAGTGCCACCATTTAAAGTTTATAAAGTTATGCAAGATATTAATCAACAATTATATGAAAATAAAAGTACACCTGAAGGATTTATTCCTGTTTATGGTGTAGTTATTACTGTTCCTACTGGAATATATACTAGTGGACAAAAAGAATTTACTTGTGATAAAACTTTTGATGAAGTAAAAGAAATACTATTAAAAGGCGGAAGTATTATTGCTATTGATAATAACAATAGTAGAATTAATTTTGATAGAATTGTTGTAGGCAGTAATGATATTAGTGCTACAATTACTTATTTTTCTAATGATGGAATTAATAAAATTGATTTAAGTTGGGATAAAGGTTTAGCTAGAGTTGGAGGTGAAGAAACTAAAAGTATTAATACTTTTGTAGCTATAAATAGTAATTCAATTATTAAATCTTATGATATTGGTAATATTACTATATTATTAACAAATGATGGTAGTAAAGAAGAAGTATTAGCTGCTATTAATTCTATTTTTACTAATTTTGCTGGATTTGCTACAGCCATTAGTAAACCCAATTCTGTATTTCATAATGGTAAATATGGTACATTTAATGTTAGATATACAGATAATATTATAATTATTCAATGGAGTAATGCTAATGCAATTCATCATGTTGCTTTATCAGAAGATGGTTCATATGTTTATAATACTATTCGGATAGTTGACCAAACTCTTTATAGATTATCTAAACTTACTATTGACCCAATAGTTAATCCTAAAATATGGGTTGGTACTGCTACTCAATATGCAGCTATTGCGCAAAAAGATAATAATACTACTTATATAGTTAAATCAGATGTTTAAATTATGGCTATATATCAAGGAGATGTTGGAATACATGATATTAAAGTTGGTAATATAGATGTATTTGAAATATATCAAGGTAATAAACTTGTTTATCCTGAAAATACAGATGTTACTATTACATTTAAATTGAATGTTTCCGGAACTGTTACTATTAATGGTTATACTCCTGTTATAAGTGAAAATAATACTAAATTTGTATTTACTATTCCTGTTAAGACTGATTATACTGCTAATATTACTGCTGAACATTATAAATCTCAAACTATTAGTGGTAACAGTGGTTATTTACCTATAACTCATAATGTAGAATTAGAATGGGAACAAAGATTTATTTCTTATACTGTTACTTTTCCTACTGATGGAGTTAAAGTTTTATTTGATGGAATAGAAAAAGGAGTTATAACTAATGGTAAATTAGTTGTATTAATTGATGATACAGAAGCTAAAGATAGTTATATTGTTACATTTGAAGGTAGTAAAGCTAGTACATATGATACTAGTACATTGACAGTAGTTAATAGTAGTATAGCTAATACTGGTGGTGTTTATGATTTAAAACTTCCGACTAGTTCTGTTAAGAGTGGATATAAGAGAACTGACTATACATCCTCCACGGGGAGTATAACCAAAGGCTCTACTTATGCTGGAACTTGGATTGAAACTGTTGTTAATCTTACTGCTAGTTTTACTAGTTCTACTACTTTAGGTAGTATAAGTAATAATGTATTAACTATACCTAATAATGAATCTACTAATACTAAAAGTGGTACTTTAAGTGTTGTATTTACTTTAGAAAATAAACAAACTAAAGAAGTTAGTGCAGCTTTAAATCAAGCTGCTGGTGCTAAAGTTTATACCGATTGGGTACTAGATTTACAAACTGATGGAACTAGTGTTGAAGCTAAAGGCGGTACTAGAACTATTACCGCTAATGTTGCTCGTAGAACTTATAAATGGAATAACACTGGTACTGTTTATAGTGAAACTGCTACTCCTACTCTTAGTATTAGTGGTAGTGCTAGTCTTAGTGGAAATCAAATAAAATTTACATCAAATGAGAGCGTTTCAGCCCGTTCAGCGACACTTACAGCTAGTTATGTAGGATTGTCCAAAACGATTACGATAACGCAACAGGCAGGCGCGAAAGTATATTCAGCGTGGTCTGCTTGGGCTGTTTCTATCTCGGCAAGCACGCAAACAATAGCTGCAAGCGGTGGGTCTGCTACAATAACTACTAATGCTAGTCGTTCTCGTACTTGGACTTGGAATGGAGTTGGTACTACACATACTGATACTGAAACTGCTACACCTACACTTAGTGGTAGTGCTGGTGGATTTACTTTAAGTGGTAAAACTGTTACTGCTAGTAACAATACTACAACAAATAGTCGTAGTATAACTATTACTGCTACTAGTAATAGTGTTTCTAAGTCTGTTACTATAACACAATCTGCTGGTGCTAAAGTTTATGGTAATTGGTCTAGTTGGACTGTTAATATTAGTGCTGATAAAACTAGTATTGGAGCAACAGGTGGAACAGCTATTATATCAACTAGTGCTAGTAGAACTAGAAGTTATACATGGAATGGAGTTGCTGGTTCAGGTGGTACTGAAACTGGAAACGGTTCTCCAACATTAAGTAAAGTTAGCGGAAGTGGTAATTGGACTAGTCCTAAAGTTACTTATGGAAATAATACTAGTACAAGTGGTAAATCAACTGTTATTCGTGCTACTATTGATTCTACTACTAAAGATATAACTATTAGTCAATCTGCTGGAGCTAAACAATATAGTGCTTGGTCTGCATGGACAGTTAATATTTCTAATAGTGGAAATGTTGCTGCTAGTGGAGGTAGCTCAAATATAACTACTTCTGCAAGTAGGACAAGAACTTGGACGTGGAACGGAGTTAGTGGAAGTGGTGGAACTGAAACAGGAACTGGAACACCTACTCTTAGTAAAGTTAGTGGAGCTGGTTCTTTTGCTAGTAATAAAGTAAATTATGATAATAATACTTCTACAAGTGCTAGAAGTACAGTTATTAGAGCTACAATAGATTCTGTAACTAAAGATACTACTGTAACTCAAAATGCAGGTGCTAAAACTTATAGTAGTTGGGGAGCATGGTCTATTAGTTTAAGTGCCAATGTAACAACCATTGCTGCTGCTGGTGGAAATGCTACGTTATCTACTTCTGCTACTAGAAGTCGTACTTGGCAATGGAATGGTACAGGAACAACTTATACTGAAAATGCTAGTGGTTCTCCAACATTAAGTAAAGTTAATGGTGCTGCTTCTTTAAGTGGTTCTACTGTTAGTTATGGTAATAATACTTCTACTAGTTCCCGTAGTTCTGTATTTAGAGCAACTATTGATAGTGTAACTAAAGATATAACTATTAATCAATCTGCTGGTAGTAAATCGTATGGAAGTTGGTCTAGTTGGTCTGTATATTGTAATGCTAGTAGTTATACTGTTGCAGCGTCAGGCGGTTCTGTTACTATTTATTATGGTGCTTCTCGTTCTCGTACTTGGACTTGGAATGGCGTTGCAGGTTCAGGTGGAACTGAAACAGAAAATGCTACTCCAAGTCTTAGTGCAGGAAGTGGTGGTGGAACTTTAAGTGGTAGTACTTTAAGTTATAGTAATAATACTAGTACAAGTGTTAGAAGAACTAGAGTTACTGCAAATTATAATGGTGCTATTAATTTTTGCGATATTGAACAAAGAGCAGGTAGTAAAGTTTATGGTAGTTGGTCTGGATGGTCAGTAAGTATTTCTGCTAGTCCTACTAATATTGCTGCTGCTGGAGGTAGTTCTACTATTACTTGTAGTGCTGTTCGTAGTAGACAATATACTTGGAATGGAGTTGGACAGAATTTTTCTGAAACTGAAAATGGTAGTCCTACATTAAGTAAATCTGGAGATGGTACATTAAATGGTACCACTAGCGGTAGTAAACTTACTTATGGTAATAGAACTGCTACAACAAGTAGAAGTACAACTGTTACTGCTACTTATAGTGGAGTTAGTAAATCAATTAATGTTACACAATCTGCTGGTTCTAAATCTTATGGCGCTAAAGTATATCATACTGATATATATGATAAAAATTCTTCAAATTATACAGATTATACTAGTTATCCATTAACTCATGATGTTGAAGGTCAACCTACAATCGCAGCTGGAGATTCAGTTATTACTTATTGTAGACTTCGTATTACACAACCTTGGACTTGGAATGGAGTTAGTGGAAGTGGTGGAACAGATACTACTTATATGAGTGCTAAAGATGTATCTATTACAAGTCAATCTAATTGTACAACTACTGTTAAAGATATAGGAAGTAATAACCTTATAATGTTTACTTCTGTTGTTCCTGCTAATCCTAATGACAGTGCTCGTACTTGGTCTTTTACTTGGAGATGGCATAGTGATTGGAATATTACAATTAGAGATACTCAAGCTGCTAATCCTGTACGTGGAAGACTTGTTATTAAAAATGATTATTTTACTAGTCAAAATGTTGCTTTACCTATTTATTTAGATAACCAAAATGTAGATTTAATATATAAAGGAGAAGCAAGTTATAATGATATTAAGAAAACTCCTATTGGTGTTTATGTATATATTCCTACTAATATTTCTATAATGAACGCTGGTAAATTGCAATTTTGGTTTGAAAATAAAGATGGTGGTGGCAGTAAATATACTTGTACTTTAAGTAGTGTTAGTACACCTTCAAATAATGTTTCTGTATCTAATAGTAATAATATTATTAGTGTTACTGCTAATACAACTACTTCTTCATTTACTATATTATGCCAATTTTATATGACTTCTAATAGTACAGTATTTAATGTAAGAGTTTTAATTGAATCATGATGAAAATACTATTTAATATAACAATATTACTAATGCTTATATTGTTTATTTACTCATTAAGTTATTTAAATTAATCACATAATTATGAACAATAAACAACTATATGAAAAGCTGGGTCAGAATAGTTATGATAAAGTATTTCCTATTACTTATCTTCAAAATATTCTTGACAAAGATACAAATAATGATTTAACTGTTGTTCTTTCTAGGTTTAATCATTTATGGATTCCATATCAAGGAACTAGAGTTAATACTCGTAAAGCTGTTCCTGCTATTTTTAGACGTAATAGTCTTACTATTAGTTATTATGATGCTGAACATAATGTATCTATAACTGAAAGTTATATAGGTAGTAATCTACAAGCTGGAGTTGAAACTAATTGGGTTTCTGATGATAATTGGACAAAAATTCTTAGTGAAAAGTATCTTGAAGAGAATGGTGCTAAGATTCCAATTGCTAATGGAACTATTGATTGGGATATGCTTAATGAAGCTCTTAAACAAATGATTGCAGGAGATGGTAAAGTTAATATTATTAATTATCCTGATGAAGAAGATATTACTATTAGATTAAGTCCAGGTTGTTGTAATGTTAATCGTCTTAGTTTTAAAGATAGACCTTATGAACCTGAATATAAAAGTGGTAAAGGATATAAAATAATTCGCAAGGTCTTACTCCCCGTGGAGGATGATGCTAGTAATGCAGAACAGCTTTTATTTGATGGTTTTCTTGATGATACTTATTGTGAACAATATGGTCAAATAATTCTTAATACTGATAAATATGAAGTTATTAGAACAGATTTAGGTAATACTGCTGGTATTTATTATGATACTTATCATAAATTATTTGTTCTTAGAGTTAAGACTATTAATGATGGAGTTGGATTCTATAATTATTATACTAGATGGACTATTGTAGAACCTACTGATAGAGTTCATCCTCTACGGGGGGTCAACACTGCTGACTATGGAAATAGTGAAGATTATAATATTTATAATACTTGTCTTTCTGATGAACGCCCAAGACTTGGTATTATATATGTTAATTCAGTAGATAATATTAAATATTATTTTAATGAAGAAAATCTAGTTCAAGTTAAGAATAATATTTATCTTAATTATAAAGCTGTTCTTACTCAAGATATGGTTAACGAAGAAAATACTCGTTATATTATTCGTTATGCTTTTGATTTAAGTGGTAAAACTATTACAATGCCTACTGGATGTGAACTTGTATTTGAAGGTGGTATTATTGAAAATGGTACTATTGATTTAAATAAATGTAAACTTACAGGTATGGTTGGTGAAGAGTCTGAATATCTTCCTAATGTAACTTGTAGTAATTGGGCTAAAGGTCAGATTGAATATCGTAATGGAAAGATTTGTTATTGGAATGGTACTGAATGGAGAGTAATGGGAGATACTTCTTCATTTGATAGTTATACTAAACAAGAAATTAATAATTTACTTAAAAATTATTATACTAAGTCTGAAACTTATAATAAAGAAGAAGTTAATAATTTACTTAATGGATATGTTACTAATGATACGTTTAATAACTTTAAAAAAGAAATAAATCAAACTATTACTAATAGTGTTAATCTTGATAAGATTCAAAAAGCTATTAATGATGGATGTGGAGTTAATATGACTATGCCTAGTGCGAATAGTAATAAACTTAGTCTTCCAATTTGGACAGGAACTGCTACCCAATATGCAACTATTACCCCAGTTGCTGGAATGACTTATAATATTATTGATGAATAATGAGTTTAACTCTTGGACGTCAAGGAGGAATTGCTCAGCCTCTTAAGAAACGGACAGTAGGTCAAACTAATATTGCTCATGTTTATGATGGTGCTAATCATATTTGGCCTACTTCTGTTATTCATTTTAGTGATTTTACTAGTGTCCAACTTAGATATATTTGGGGTAGTGATGATGGTCGAGATTTGGATACTAAATCATATTATGTTAATTCTCCTATTAATAGTTTAAATTATATAGCTGTTGGTTGGTCTTGGAATTTAAGTCAAATTCCTTATCTATATTGGGGTGGTGATAATACTGATTCAGGTGCTGAATGTGTTATGTTCAATATTGAATCTATGATTGACCTTGAAGATAAAATGCCTGATATAATGAAAATAAATCTTTGTGCTAATTGGTTTGGAAGTTTGAGTAGAGGTCATGTTACTGTTGAATGTACTGCTTATAAAGGTGGTGTTATTGTTCATGCTTGGCAATTAAAGAATAATGAAATTGATATTGATAATAGAGGAATGTTTATTTTTCCTTTGGCTGATGGAACTATTAATATGCCTGATGGACATGGTGGTTATAAAGAATGTTGGTATGGTGAAGTTGTTAAAAGAGTTGCTAAATCTAATAATGAAGTAAAGTACTTTAAAGTTAATCCTGTTAATGATAAAGTTATTGGTTTAGATGATATTAAAATAATTCGTCATGGTGGTGGACTTGTTCATGGCGATGGTTATTGCTGGTATGAAAATAAGCCTAATGATAAATATAAAGTTTGGAATAATCAAGTCAATACAACTGGTACACCTATAACTCTTGATAAGCCAACTCTTAATATAACTAGCGATGATAATTATAGTTATGAATATCATACAGTTTTGCTAAATGAAGATAACACTGTTTATAATGATAATTATACTGATAACTATAAATTTAGATTTGGTTTTGTTGCAGGTAATTCTGAATTTAGAGGACAACAAACTATTCAATGTTATGTAGGTACACAAGGTGGTAAAGCTGATGATGGTAAGACTTCAATAGGTGAAATAAAATATACTAAACTTAACAAAATTGGTGAATTGACAATATATAGTCCTATTGAAAGTTAAAATAATGTTAATGACCAAATAAAGATAACGGTTTAAGTGTTATAGATTATGTAGTTCAAACTACAAGTATTAATCTATTTTTTTAACTTAAACCTTAATTTATTATGCAAGTAATTGAAAAAGTGAAAGTTGTTCCAGAGGGCTATAATGGTGCTGGAATGAATTATGACGGTTGTAATCGTCGTGATGTAAACGGTAAAGCTAATGCAGGTTTAACTCTTGGTATTATCGGTACTGCACTTGGTGCTTGGGCTTTGTTTGGTAATCGTCGTTCTAGTGTATTAGGTGGTGCTGGTGGTGGAATGTTAGGTGATGGCTCTACTAATATTAACGTACTTGGTGCTACTGCTGGTAGTGGAAGCGGTGCTCCTACTGCTTTTCAAGCATGGGAAAAATCTTGTGAAGATACTTTAGCTCTTCAAGGTGGTCTTTATCAGTGGGCTTTGACTCAACAGAATCAACGCTTTGAAGATAGAGAACGTCTTAATAGTGAATTGTTTGGTGTTTATATTGATGGACGTAATCGTACTGATGCTCTTATTGAGAAAAATAACACTGATCATTTTAATCTTTACAAATATACTCGTGACGCTGATGATGATATCCGTAAAGAGTTATCTGATTTGAAAGCTGAATTGGCTGTTACTAAAGCTATTCGTCCTTATCAAGATAAACTTATCCAATGCGAAATGGAAAAGATGTTTACGGCTGGTATCAACTATACTGATAGAAAAACTTGTAATGTTATCTATGGTGTAGTAACTCTTCCGAATGAACCTACTGTTACAGGTCTAGTTGGACGTAATGCTTATGGATGCTTACCATGTGGTTTTACTCAACCTGCTAGTGGAACTCCTGCTCAGTAATATTACTAAGTTTGATTAAGAACATTAAATTCAAAGAGATATGATACCTGTTAATCAATTCATACTAGGTAGTAGTGACCCTTTACTATATCCTAGTGAAAAAATGACTAATAGCATTGATGAACAAATTGCTTTTCTTCAAAGTCAAAAACAAGCAATTAATGAAGCTTATCGTCGTAATGCTATTCCTAATGCAAATAATGGTGTAACACAAAATCAGCAAGTTCCAACTCAAGGAATTTGGGATGCTATTGATGCTGAAATTGCACCACTTACACAAGAACAACAAAATATGCTTCTTAGTAACCAAGATTATGTAAATAACTATAATGCTTTACAAAGTATGGTTCAAGCAGAAGTTCTTAATTTAGTTAGAGGAAAAATCGAAGCTAGTGAAGATGGTAAACATTTACTTGAAGAACAACTTAAACTTGTTAAGTTGCTTAAAAGTAAAATTGTTGAAGTTACTAACAAAGAAATGGAATTATTTAAAGCTTTTAAAGAAGCTAGTAAAACTAATCCTAATTTAACTTATGAAGAATTTTTAAAGAAGTAATATTATGGTTGAAATTGGTAATGTTAAAGAGGTTATTAAAGATTATATTATTAAACAATTAGTATCTATGGGTGAAAGTTCTCCAGCTATAAGACTTTTAATTCCTTTGGCTAAAAGAACGATTACTAATAATATTAATAGTTTTGATAAGTTCTTGAAGCCTATTGCAGATAAAGATGGTATGATTGATATTGAAGGTATATTTGATGAAGAAATGGAAGTTATTAATAATATTGATAATTTTGATTTTGATATACCTTTTATTGGTGGCGGTAATATTTCTAAAGGTATTATATCTCTTGAAGTTCCTTATGTGAATAAAATTGTTGCTCTTAATCAAACTGATTTAGAAGTTTTAAAAGAATCATTAATCAGCTTAAAAACAAAGTAATATTATGAGAGAAATGCCTTATATTGAACCTTATCGTATTGACGGTCGTCGCGATGGTGGTCGAGGTATTCTCGATGAATTTCGTGAATTTCTTGATGCTCGTGGAGGACGTGGCGGTAGAGGTGGTAGAAGCGGTCGAGGTGGAATGAGAAATCGTATTGGTTATGATACTTATGATACTTATGGTCGCCCTAGTCATAAAGATGACAAAGAAGAGAAGATTTTAACTATGCTTATGAGTGGTGGATACAATGATGGTGAATATCATTTTGATGAATATGAAGCTAAAGAAGTTGTAGAACAAATGTATCATGTTAAAGACAACAAGAAATATGTTGGTGAAAAATATGATATGAATAAAGCTCATGAGATTTGTGAACGCTATAAAGAAGTATTGCCTAATGATGTTGAACCTTGCGATGTTTATGTTGCAATTAATGCTCAATATCATGATTATGCTAAACTATTTGAAGAATGGTTTGGTGGTAATATAGATAATAAAGTGTTTGAAAGTGCTATTACATTTTGGTTTAAAGATGTAGATTTTGATGGTGATAAAGTATGGGAATATTTCCACATGAATAACTAATCATTATTGTAAAACTGTAAAAGGGAATTATCTTCGGATAGTTCCCTTTTTTATTTATCTAAATTTTAGTATGGACAAATTTATTGATACAATTGTAGATGGAATCCTTAGTAATTTTGATTTTGGATTTATGTTTATTGTTAATGTTCTAACTTATATTATTATTAAAGTTATTGATTACTTTAATGGTGATAATAAAGTTCCTACTTTTCATAAGAGATGTATATTGGTGCTAAGTATTGTTACTATGACTGGAGTTTATATTGGTGTTGGTTATGATAACGTTATTATGCTAGTTAATAGTGCTATACTTGCTCCTGTGTTTTGGAGTTGGGTTGTTAGTCCTATTCTAAAGAAACTTGGAGTTGGTTATAAAGATATTGATAATACTATTGGTTGATATTGTATGATAATTATTAGCTAGGCTTAACTAACTGATTCAGACCTGCTCCATCCTCTACGGGGAGTATAGCTTGCCGAATTTGGCTAGTTTTAAGCCTAGCTGATTAGTTATACACGATTGAATAAAAGTCTTACTGTAAGCCTAAAAAGTGGCTCTATGGACGTACATAAATATTTACAATATTAAAATTTAAAATAGTAAAGTTATGAGAGTTATTAAGACTAAACATTTTCCTTTTGGTGGTTATAAAGCTATTAATCTTTTTGGTATTGTATTTACTAAAGGAGAATTAAATAATAGAGAACTTAATCATGAAGCTATTCATACAGAACAAATGAAAGAAATGTTATATATCTTTTTCTATATATGGTATGGTATTGAATATCTTATTATAAGACTATTTCATATTAAACAACATGATGCTTATAAAGATGTAAGTTTTGAAGAAGAAGCTCATATTAATGATGATAATCTTAATTATATTAGTAAACGTAAACATTATACTTGGACTAAATATCTAGGTATTAATAGTTCTAAAACTGCTTAATTAAAAAATGTTAATAATATTGTTAAACTACTTGTTATTAATAATATAATTTATATTTGTAACAAACTAAATTCTAAAGATATGGAAGATGATAAAAGAGTTAATTATAAGTTAGATGCTATTAATAAACTTATTAATAATCTTAAACTTAGTATTTCTGGTAATAAAGAACATGATGAGCTTGGAGAAAATAATGTTATAGTTAATCTTGATGAGATTAGTCAAAAGATTACTGAATTGCATGAAATGGTTAAAGCTGAATTTGATGAATTTGAAAATCAACATAAAAGTGAATCAGATGAAACTCAAACTCTTCTTACTGAAAAATTTGATTTAGTTCATTCTGATTTAGCTACTATTAGTGATAAACTTACTACTATTGATACAAATATAAAGAATATGAGTAGTGCATTACAAGGTAAGTTTAATGCTTTAATTGCTGCCGTTAATGATATGAAAGCTAGTAATGATACTAAGAACGATGCTATAATTGCTGCTCTTCAAGGACTTGTAACTAAAGTTAATCAAAATACTAATAATATTAATTCTCTTGATGGTCGAGTTGATGCTCTAGAACAAGCTTAATATGAATTTTAATTTAGTAGAAATGTATAATGGCTTATTAAGATTTAATAAGCATATACTAAATGAACTTGCAGAAGGACTTAAACATTTACCTAATTTAGATGGAGTATCTAAAGGAGATAGTTTAATTATTAATGAACAAGGTAATCCAGCTTGGGGTTCTGCTGCATTTATTCCTACTTTTGAAAATGCTGCATATGGTATTGAATGGACTAAAGATGACAATGATATAATCAGAATTGGTAATGCTAAATTTCATAGAGAACTTCCTATTCAAAATAGACTTAAAGGTTGTGTCTATAATGAAAAGAAAATCAGTTATTTCCTTAATCCTACGGGTTGGGCTAAACCTCTTGAAAATGGTCTTATTCCTCCTCTTGATGGAAGTGATGGCGATGTTGGGGTAAGAGTTCCAGAATTTTATATATGTGTTAAAGATACTGGTACTAAATATCAACTTTGGATAAGTGATTTTAATATTGATGGAACATTTACTAGAGTTCATCCTTTTATTATAAGTCATACCAAAACTATGACTAGAACTAGAGAAGATGGTAAAGAAGAAGTATTTAGTGCTTGTATTAAACATGATGATACTAGATATTTAGGAGGAAATAAAAGTTCTTCTGTTGTTGCTACTAAATTACAAGGTAGACCTAGAACTGGAATTAATTATGATAAAGCAAATGAATTTTGTGCTAATCGTGGCGATTGGATTACAATGATTGATTATCTTGAATATTGTGCTATACAAGCTCTTTGTTATATTGAGTATGCAAATTTTGATAATCAAGCTGCATTAAATACTAATTTAACTAGTGATGGATTTAAACAAGGAGGACTTGGTGCTGGTGTTACAAATTTAGCTTGGGATAGATGGACAGCTTTTAATGGCAATAATCCTATTGTACAAACTTATTGGACTGCTGAACATAATATTGGTAATGGTAGTACAAATGGTGACCATTATGAACTAGGAAATTATAATACAGATGGTAGTAATCTTAATACTTATCCTGCTGTTTATCGTGGTATTCTAAACTTTTTTGGTGATATATGGACATTTATTAGAGATGTAGTTATTGTAAATCGCAATGCAAATTATAATAGTGTTTATCTTCTTAAAAAAGGTGTTAATCATGCCGATATTACAATAGATAATATTCAAGATAAATGTTATTTTATAGGTGACCAAGCTAATAGTAATAATTTTATTACTGAATTTGATTTTAGATTTGGTCCTTATTTTATTCCTAATAAAGTTGGAACTAATAAAAAAGCTGACTATAATTGGAAAAGAGGTAATGATGGACAAGATACAGATAAAGCTGTTCGTGTGCTTCTGCTTGGCGGTGACGCTAATTACGGTTCTGCGGCTGGCTCTGGTCGCTTTGCTTCTCATTGGGTTCGGTCAGGTTCTTCTGCTTATGTCGGCTTCTTTACCACAGTTAAGCTTGATTAAATAAGTCCACGTGGAACTGTTGTTAGGAGTAGTTGGTTAATTAATTTGTTTTCTGTTTTTGCATTTCTCAATACTACTCCTACAACAGTTTATTATAATAATATTAAAGGTTATATTTCTTAAAATGATTGACATTTAGATACAGTGCTTCTGCTTAGCAGTAACGCTAATAACAGTTCTAAAGCTAGCTCTAGTAACTTTAATTCTAATTGAGTTCAGTCAGATTCTAATGCTAATGTCGGCTTCTTTTATATAATTCCTAAAACTAATAAATATAAGATTAATATAAATATTATTTTGGGAAGTATAACCTTACCTCTTGGTAAAAGATAACGTTATTTAGAAACTAAAAGTGTTGGTAGTGATATTTACGAAGGCTCTTATATAAATTATATAAATATGAAAAGATATAGTGGTTTACATGATAAACTATGTACTATTGAAAATATTGAAGTTGCTGATGATAATGCAAGAAAGAATAAGAATAAGAAATATGGTATTAATAAACATGATAAAAATAGACAATATGAAAATGAAGATTTGGTAGATAAACTATTTAATCTTAAATATAAAACTTCTAAATATAGTCTATATAAAATATATGAACCAAAAGAACGTATTATTTATAGACTTCCTTATTATCCAGATAGAATTGCTCATCACGCTATAATGAATGTTGTAAAAGATATTTGGACAAAAAGTTTTATTCATAATACATATAGTTGTATTGAAGGTAGAGGTATTCATCTTTGTGCAAATAATCTTAAAAGAGATTTAAGAAAATATCCTAACGAAACTACATATTGTCTTAAATTAGATATTAGAAAATTTTATCCTAGTATTTCTCATGATGGTCTTAAGAAATGTATTAGAAAGAAAATTAAAGATAAAGATTTTCTAATGATTCTTGATGAAATTATTGATTCTACTGATAATGTTCGTGATATTTCTTCTAAATTAACTAATAAGATTGGAATTGGAGTTCCTATTGGTAATTATCTATCTCAATACTTTGCTAATCTTTATCTTAGCGAACTTGACCATTTATGTAAAGAAGAACTTAAATGTAAATTCTATTATCGTTATGCTGATGATATAGTTATTCTAAGTGATAATAAAGATTTTCTTCATAAAGTTCTTATTTATATTAAATTATATGTTCATATTATTGGATTGAAAGTTAAAGATAATTATCAAATATATCCTGTTAATAGTAGAGGAATTAATTTTGTTGGTTATGTATTTTATCATACTCATACTCTAATTAGAAAATCTATTAAGTATAAAATTATAAGACTAGTAAATAGTTATTTAAATAGAGAAATTGATAAGAAAGAATTTAAAGTTAGAATGTGTGCTTATTATGGATGGCTTAAACACGCTGATGCTAAAAATCTTCTTTATAAAATTCAAAGTCTTACAGGTGTTAGATATTCTAATTGGAATGGTAAAAGAACTAATATTGCTAAATATTATGGTAAATACGTTAGAATAATTCAAGTTATTAATTATGCTAAATATTTTAGAATTAATTTTATTAGAAATGGTAAAGCTTATTATACTGATAGTAGAGATAAAACTCTATTTTACTCTATACATAGACTTAATCATTTTCCTATTAATTTTAAAATCACTAAATATGATTGGCGTATTTATGCTAAAAATAGAAAAGAAAAAGTTAAACTTAAAACATAATATATTATGACTAAAGATAAACTTAAAGATAATATTCTTAGAACTATATGTTGCTTAAATAGTGATATATCTAATAAAGATAGAAATTTATTAATTGAATTATTAAATTCTATTGTTGATTATACTAATAATACTAAACTTGAACAAGATGTTAAAGTTATAACACAAAAGCATAACGAATTAGTTGAAACAGTTAATGAACTTAAAACTAAAGTTGAAACATATTCTAATAAGATTAATGAACTTGAACAAAGAGTTCATCAATTAGAAAACGCAAGTCAATCTTAACATGGCTAGTCTTAATCAATTAGTTAGTGAATTTGCTCATGCTGTTGGCAATCCTAATAGTATTCCTCTTAGACGTAATCTTCGATATGCTATTCTTCATGGTCGTAATGAACTAATTCGTAAAAGTTATGAAAATCATAAATATGTTGATAAAGGTATTCAGCAACGTATTCGTGTTTCTATTATTAATATTCCTGATGGTGACTTATATAATAGTCAAACTCTTGGACTTCCTGCAATTAAACGTACTAAACAAGAAGTTCCAAAACCAGTTAGACTTATTAATAACTTACCTTTCCAATCAATTAGAACTACCGGACATACTGGGATAGAAATACCATTTGCAAAAGAAGCTAGTGCTAAGTTTTATCATTATCTTGCAGGTATGTGTAATCTTCCTGTTTATGATTATATTAATGGTTATATTTATTTCTTTAGTAATAATAAAGATTGGTTTCAAAATATAGGTTCTATTATTATTGAATCCCCTTTTGAAATTCCTTATCTTGTTCCTACTGAAACTGTCGAAAAAGCTAAAGATGTAAATTATGACCCTATTGACGATGAGGCTAAATACGATGATGATGAATTTCTTATTCCTGAAGATATGATTGGAGCTCTTAAAGAGATTGTATTTAAACGTAATCTTATTGAAGTTCCTCGTCAAACAAATGAAACTCCTATTGATAATCTTGTAACTAGATAAACTATGATTAAAAATATAGATATTAGTCATTATTATAAAAAGTTTATTGAAACTTCTAATGACGATATGGCAAAATATAATAAAGAACTTGAAGTTATAAATAAGATGAAAGCTGATTGTCGTGCTTATATTAAAAGTAAAAATCAAGTTATTAAAGATGATTTAAAAATTAATCTTAATGAATATGGGTTTCAATTTCTTAATGATAATGTTGAATTAATTAATAAGTTAGAGCAATTAATTAATAATCAACTTAGTTATACAGTTGGAGAAAAACGTATTGTTCTTCTCCAACTTTTGCGTTATTGTAACTTAGCTAAAAAAGCAAATGATTATATTATTGCTCTTAAACTTGCTACAAGACGTTCTGAATTAAGTCTTTCTGATTATAAAAAGTATATTCATAGATATTATAGTTATGGTGTTCATAAATGTGTTCTTGAAGGTTATGCTTATCATTTTAAATATGAAATTGGTGATTTAGTTATTAATTTCTGGAGATATAGAGATAAACCTAGAGATACTTATGTTGATTGGAACGCTACTAGACTTAAGAAACAAGAAATTATTGATGCTGGTCTTAAACCTTATGATAAAGAAGAAGCTGAGATATATAAGATTCGTGGACTTAAGTATGATGGTATTCCTTATGTAGTTTATAAAACTAATAAAGAGTTTTATGAAATACAACTTATTAATAATGGAACTCATAGTTATAGTGCTATTAAATTTAAGTATGCTAATTATATTAATAGAGAGCTTCGTGGTAAAGATGCTAAACAACTTAATTCTGAATGTAAAACTGTTGATGATATTTTTAATCTTAAATTAGGATTAAGAAGTAAACTTCTTGTTTATCTTGAACGAGAACCTAATGCTCCATTTAAATATATTAGAAATGTTAATCAACAAAAGTATGAACGTGGAGCACATAATAATGGTAATAAAACTAGATATAGTGATAAATAAAGTAATGTAGTTGAACGTTCCGCTTCGCTCCACTCAACTCCCCGTGGAGGATGGAGATACATCTTGAACTAATTCTAGCTAATACTAATCATACTCATCCTCCACGGGGAGTATCCACTAATGATTTTGCTAATCTTTTTAATGCTTAACTTATTAATATTGCTATTGTACCTATATATATAAGATAGGGTTAACATTTATTAATCGCTGATACTCAACAAGTTAGAAGAAAAAATAAAAAAAAGTTACGCCACCCATGGCGTGTTTAACACTTATTTTAACTAAAATATCGCCACCGGAGGCGAATTTTCATTATATTGATAAAGTTGTTAATCATTAAACAAATAAAGTTATGCCTGAATTTAATTTTAAAAGTCCTATTGTTACTCGTAAAGTTCGTGAAACTGAACTTATTCTTGAAGAAGTAATTCCTAGTCCATTTTTTATTGAAAAAGAACTTAAAGATATTAATATTGTTGAAGCTGAAGCTGCTAGAATAAAAATTATTCAAAGTTTTTATGAACGTAGAGGATATGCTCAAATAAGTACCGACTTACTAAATTATATTACTAATAACGCAAAAAGTGTAGTTATTGTTAAACTAATTTGTTATATTGCTAAAACTATTAAGTTTAATTCTAATAAAATTATACTTAAAGAAAATGATGAAACTAAAAAGATTTGTTCATTTATTCATCTTCATAGATATATTAAAGAACTTGAAGCTAATAATATAATTCGTAGAACTACTAAACAGTCTGTTTATGTTGTTAATCATGAAATGATATTTAAAGGTAGTTATTCTGATTTTATTAAAGTTTATCTTGACATATATAAAGAAGTTGGTATTATGCTTGATTCTGATGGCAGAGTTATTCTTGATAAATCTATAAATTATGGCAAACAATAAAACTATTACAATAGAACATATTATTGCTAAACTTGATAATGATTTCAATCCAGATAATAGTGATTGGATTCCTAGAGTTCCTGCTTGGTGTGTTGATGCTATGAATGAACTTAAAGTTCTTCGTAAAGTTGATAAGAAAATGAAACTAACCGTCATTAATAAGGTAGCTAAAAGTAAATGTTGTCTTATTGATGACGGTCTTAAAGTATATGATAGTAATGGTTGTGAAGTACCTAGAGCTGATAGTAGTAAATATAGATGTGGTGATACTGAATCTGCTCCATCCTCTACGGGGGGTCAAGCGGAGGACGAAAGTCCGGAGCGTGCTACTGATAAAAACTATCTTGGTATGCCTGATGATTGTTGTCCTAATGGTTCTAGAACTAGAGAGGTTATTGATACTGGTAAAATAGGATGTAATCCTGTTGTTTATACACTTCATAACAATACTGAATGTCCAAGATGTCAGCATGAAGTTCATTCTAATTGTCAGACCCCCCGTGGAGGATATGATAAGTCAAATCATAATTATATTCTTATTGGAGGTAATACTATTGAACTTAATTTTAATGATACTTGTATAACAGTTGTTTATAAAGATATTGAAACTCAATATAGTGATAATTATCATTGTGAAGTTCCTGTTATACCTGCTAACGGTAAATTAATTCAAGGTCTTGCTTATTATTGTATGGCTCGTATGCTT
>ERZ791601.563-NODE-563-length-28890-cov-12.454032_pt1 | contig 28890 bp, 30 predicted proteins | sample MGYA00509967_ERZ791601 | MGnify/ENA primary metagenome ERZ791601 (study PRJEB30046, sample SAMN00791930) | human gut metagenome | study: EMG produced TPA metagenomics assembly of the A metagenome-wide association study of gut microbiota in type 2...
CGCCTGCGGTCGCGCAGGCGTTCGAACGCGGGTGCGTTTTCAGGGTCAAACTGCTGTTGTGATTCATGGTTCATAGGAAGCTCTCCTGTCTGGAATTCGCGATATACCCTATTCTACCACATCTGCGCTCTGTCGGAAAGAGGCAATGTCATCAGCGCAAGCCCGTGTCCCGCCAATTTTATGTGCGTGCTGTCAAGGAAAAACACTTGACAGCCGGGATAAAATCTTGTATAGTATACCGGAACGATTGATCTGGGGGTCTTGCCATGCGGTCTGATGCGCTCACCATGACGCTGCTGTACGACTATTATGGCGAGCTGCTGACCGAAAAGCAGCGGGGCCTGTTCGATCTCTACTATAATCAGGACTATTCTCTCAGCGAGATCGCATCCGCTGCCGGGATCAGCCGACAGGGCGTCCACGATACGCTTGCCCGCGCCGAGGAGCTGCTGGAGGGCTATGAAGCTGCGCTCGGCTGCATCGCGCGCGACCGGCGGCTGGAATCCGCACTGGATACGATCACACAGAACGCACAGGCGCTTGCTTCTGTTCCGGGGGCTGCGCCGCAGGCTGGCGCGATCCTGCGCGCCGTGCGGGAAATAAAGGAGTAACACATGGCATTTGAAGGCTTAACCGAAAAGCTCTCGAACGCGTTCAAAAAGCTGCGCGGCAAGGGCCGCCTGTCTGAGGCCGACGTCAAGGAATCCATGCGCGAGATCCGTCTGGCGCTGCTGGAGGCCGACGTCAACTACAAGGTCGTCAAGGACTTCATCAAAAAGACGACCGAGCGCTGCGTCGGCACGGACGTGCTCGAAAGCCTCACGCCCGCGCAGATGATCGTCAAGATCGTCAACGAAGAGCTGACCGCGCTCATGGGCAGCGAGAACCAGAAGATCAAGATCGCTTCCCAGCCGCCGACCGTCGTGATGCTGGTCGGCCTGCAGGGCGCAGGCAAAACGACCAACGGCGCAAAGCTCGCGGGCTTATTTAAAAAGCAGAACAAAAATCCTCTGCTCGCGGCCTGCGACATTTACCGTCCCGCCGCCATCAAGCAGCTGCAGGTCGTCGGCGGACAGCTCGGCATTCCCGTTTTCGAAATGGGCCAGACAAACCCGGTCGATATCGCAAAGGCAGCCGTCGCTCACGCCGTGCGGCACGGCAACGACATGGTCTTCCTCGACACCGCAGGCCGTCTGCACGTCGACGAAGCGCTCATGGACGAGCTGAAGGCCGTCAAGGCCGCGGTCAACCCGGACGAAATTCTGCTCGTGGTCGACGCAATGACCGGTCAGGACGCCGTCAGCGCGGCAAAGACCTTCGACGAGTATCTGGACATCACCGGTGTCATGCTCTCCAAGCTCGACGGCGACGCAAGAGGCGGCGCGGCGCTTTCCATCAAGGCCGTGACCGGCAAGCCCATCAAATTTATCGGCACCGGCGAAAAGCTTGATCAGATCGAGCCCTTCCACCCCGGCCGCATGGCCTCGCGCATCCTCGGCATGGGCGATATGCTCACGCTGATCGAAAAGGCGGAGGCCGCATTCGACGCAAAGAAGGCCGCCGAACTCGAGCAGAAGCTCAAGAGCAATAAATTCACCCTTTCCGATTTCTACGATCAGCTCTCGCAGCTGAAAAATATGGGCTCGCTCGACGAGATCGCGGCCATGATGCCCGGCATGAACGCCGGAGCGCTCAAGGGCGCGCAGGTCGACGAAAAGGCCATGGCCCGCACCGCCGCCATCATCCAGTCCATGACCCCGTATGAGCGTGAGAACCCCTCCGTGCTCAACTCCAGCCGCAAGCGGCGCATCGCGCTCGGCTCCGGCGTGAAGGTCGAGGACATCAACAAGCTGCTCAAGCAGTTTGACATGATGAATCAGATGATGAAGCAGTTCTCCGGCCCCGGCGCCTCGCGCAAGATGAAGCGCATGGGCAAGCTCGGCGGCATGGGCGGCCTCGGCGGCTTCCCCGGCCTGTAAGCATCCTGTCAACACATCGTTTCAGCCGTAACAGATTTGGCTTTACGAAATAAGAAAACTTGATTTATTTTTGGAGGAACAATCATGGTTAAGATCAGACTGAGAAGAATGGGCGCCAAGAAGGAGCCGTATTACCGCATCGTTGTCGCCGATTCCCGCTTCCCGCGCGACGGCCGCTGCATCGAAGAGATCGGCACCTACGACCCGAAGAACGAGGCCAACGCCATCACCATCGACGCCGACAAGGCCAAGCAGTGGATCAAGAACGGCGCACAGCCCAGCGACACCGTCCGCGGTCTTCTCAAGAAGGCAAACGTCCTGTAAGTCTGGGGTACCAGCATGAAGGATCTTTTGCTGTATATGGCAAAAAGTCTGGTCGATAATCCCGACAGCGTTACGGTCACTGAGGTAGAAGGCGAGACGACCGTGCTTGAGCTTCGCGTTGCCCCTGAGGACATGGGCAAGCTCATCGGCCGTCAGGGCCGCATCGCCAAGGAGATCCGCACGATCATCAAGTCCGTTGCCCAGCGCACCGGCCAGAAGGTCAGCGTCGAGATCGTCGACTGAACGAATGCAATCAGAACCGGGCCGTCCCTCTGCGGACGGCCCGGTTTTTGCGTGTGCCCCGGTGCAGGCTGCGCCTGTTTTATGCAAAGAACCAAGGAAACCCGGCTGCAATTGGCAGGGTTCCTGTTCCGCCCGGCGGAAGCAGAATTTTTTGTGAAAAGCCGCAGCAGATCTGTATCCGCTTGCTCATTTGGCTGCAGGGTCGATGCGTTACCCATCCAGCTTCCGCATATCGAAGGACAGCGTATAGCTTCCGGTCGTATTTCGCGGAAGCTCCAGTGAGCCGTCTTCGGCAAGGCCGGTGAAGCCGGTTATGGTGAGGGAATAGTCGATCTGATAGCCTGCGGCCTGTGTGTGAAGCTCCTGCAGCGGCTCGTCCAGCAGCTGCCGCGCGGCGGCGGCAAGCGCTTCGTCGGCAGAAGCAGCGGTTCGAGCACAAGCATTGTAACCATGCCGAGTATGCTCAGCCAGATAGAAGTCAGCCTCGCCTTGGGGTCCACGCCTGCGGCCTGCAGCACCAGATACCACGGCAGCGCCCGCAGCAGCTTCACGCGCAGCAGCACCTCTGCATCGGCCTGCGAATATTCCCGGTAGCCGTTCTCCGCCCGCATGGGCGCGATCAACCCCTCCGATTCATAATACCGGATGTTGGCCCGCGGCAGTCCAGACAGTGTTTCGATCTCCTTGATCGTCATATGCATCCCTCCTGCCCTCAGCGTACAGTATCAAGCAGGTTTACAGTCAAGCTTTTTTTGTAGATTCCGCAGGAATATCCCCGCTGCGGCGATCAGTATGAGCGCAGGTGATGCAAGCCAGCCGCGCTTTCCGGTTTCCGGCGCTTCCCCGGCCTCTGGCTGAGGCTTCGGTTCCGGCTGCGCTGCGGCATAGGTCACGCGGAAGACTGTCCCCTCTTTCTGCACCTCCGCGTCGAGATAGCCGGGAACGACCTGCTCCGCGAGTGCCCAGTAATGCGCCGTCGGCAGACTGCTCCATGTATAATGCCAGTCCTGTTCTTCGGATAAAAGAACCGGGCGGCCATAGGCTTTCCCGTCGCACATCAGCTGGACGGGCAGCGATCCCGGCCGCTGCTCCGGCGTCTTTTCATCGTCCCAGACGATCTGGACGGAATAATCCGCCTTTTCCGGACTGCGGGTCAGCTCCGGCTCTGCCGCGCACTCCGCGGGGCAGACGATCAGCATGGGCGACGGCGTATAGATCTGCCGGTTCACGCAGACGCTCTGCCCGCTCAGCAGATACAGGCCGGGCCGCAGCGCGTCAAGGACTGCCGTACCATCCTCATCTGTCTCCGCAGAAGCGACCGGCAGGCAGGCTTCGTCCATCAAGGCCACCTTTTCCAGCACGCGCGCAAGCGCGGCCCATGCTTCCCCATCGCCGTTCTGCGTTTCCAGCCGCGTCTGATACGCTTTGAAGCGCGGCTCAAGGCTCCACGTCCCGCCGCCGGAACGGTCTGCGACCCGGTACACGTCAAACCGCATCCCGGCAAGCGGCAGCTCCCCTTCAAACACAGCCTGCACCGTCAAAGGCTTTGCCGGTTCCGCTGCCAGAGCAGCCGTCTGAACCGGCACGCATAGGAAAATGGCCAGCCACGCCAGCCGAAGCAGAAACCGCCTCATCGCGCGCCCTCCTTTTTCTCCATCATACCATATCCCGAAATATTTACAAACCGGAATCTGGACTTGCCGGTCGGACATAGGCTTTCTGTGGAGGTGAAAGCCTATGCTTTCCGCAGCAGTCTGGCTGATGCTCAGCAGTATGCTCACATCGCTGCGCATCTCCGGCGGCGGCTCATTCCCGAAGCCGCTCACCGCCGAAGAGGAGCGCATATACCTGAAACGCAGCGCCGAGGGCGATCTGGAGGCCCGCAACATTCTGATCGAACGCAATCTCCGCCTGGTGGCACACATTATGAAAAAATACTATTCGCAGTCCGCCGATCAGGAGGATCTGATCTCGATCGGCACGATCGGGCTTATCAAGGGGATCTCGACCTTTGACGCCAGCAAGGGCGCCCGGCTCGCAACATATGCAGCAAGATGTGTAGAAAATGCTATACTATCGCAGCGGAACAAACGGCGGTTGAGGTGGCGGAACGGGTGTCTTTTGAGGCAAAATGGCGCCTGCTGGCGAGAGTGGGAGTCCGCTGCTATATTCTGATTTCCAATGTATCGGGTGCAGTAAAAGTAGCCCCGCTGCAAATTCTTCAGTTTCCAGTGGTGCTGCCGCACAAGTTTCAGGACGCAGAAAAGTTCAATTTGCAGTTCCCGGACTTCTCAGAAATCACCGAAACAGCGGACAAGCTGCGCTGGCTTCGCTACCAGAAAGGCCTGCGCCAGAGAGATGTTGCAGACTACGCAGGGATAGACCGGAGTACCTATGTCCACTATGAAGAATACGGAAAAGACCTCTATCCGCTAGAGCACATGGAGAAAATCGCGCAGATTTTTGAAGTGCCGGTCGATACACTTCTGGATGACTACAATCTATTTCTGAGAAATGGTCAGGGTGAGCAGATCAAGGCGATCCGAACGAAACTGGGGCTGACGCAGAGACAATATGCGGACAAACTGGGCGTCAGCCTTGGAAATCTCAAGCATTGGGAGCAAAACCGCAAGCAGATTTTCAAATCCACATGGGAGAAGTATTTCAAGCAGGGTCTTGAAAGCTGTGAATAATTCCGATAGAATTATTACAGAATCATTCAGGAGATACAGACCCATGATTATCAAATCTTCGACTGCACTGTGCAACGACTACAGCATGATCTCTGATCTGGCAAATGAAAAAGCCGAACAGCGTGAGGAAACCTTGAAGCTGCGCGCAAAGCTGGAGGCAGCAGAGACCGCTCGGCTTTCCCGCGCACCTGCCTACACACTGGTGGAATCCAGAAAACGGTTGGAGGCAATCTATCAGCGTGACTGACCTTGCGCTCAGCGGGAGCTTGAAGCCATCGCGCAGCTCTATATAAACCTTATGGGGCCAAATTCAGCGAGAAACATATGAAAAACGGGCAGACCGGCGTTGAATGCCGACCTGCTCGTTTGCTATGTATTATTGCTGCGCTTTCAGATGCTTCACGGCGACGTCTACCAGTTCCAGCTTCTGCTCCGTGGAACAGGGCAGCTTCTGGACATTTTTCAGCGCCTGCTCGGACTGGAACTTTGCCAGCTCCTGCCCAAGCTCCTGCTGCGCCTGCTTTGATTTCGGGAAGATCAGAAATATTTCCATGGCTGCCCTCCTTTCCAGAGCGTTTTCTTCTTCAATCTATGCGTGTGTTCCGGCGTCTATGTAGACAAATAGAACTCGATTTCGCGGCTGCGAGGGAAAACGTATTGCCGCGCGGTTTTGGCGGTGCGGGAATGCTTGCAATTCAAGGGCTTTTTGACCCTGAATTGTCTACACCGGACCGCCGTTTGCGGGCGTGTGCAGCCTTTTGCTTTCGGTGTACCTCTGCGGCACATTCCGCACAGTATTTTGCGCGTCCGGAACCGGCCAAAAAAAAGGCTCCGCAGACCTCGCAGCGGCGTGTTCCCTTGGGGTGGAGGATCTCGTCCTCCAGTTCCGGCTCCAGAGGCAGAACACCGCGCCGGAAGTGCTTGCAGATCAGAGTATAGGAAATGGCTTGCGGGCAGACGCAGGGATCGCCATCGTCCAGCAAAAGACAGTTTCCGTTGTCGTTGTTGCAGCACTGGCGGGTGAGTTTTCGGACACTTCGGGCTTGTCCGGGCGTGAGCCGCGGCAGTGTATTCGCCGGGTATTTCGTATTTGTAACTTCACTTTTAATCGGTTTCCTCCTTCGTGATGAGCTTGGCATCTGCCGGGTAATTCAGTGTAATGATCGCCGGTTTGCCAAGTCCCTGTTTCCTGCGGATGATCAAACCGCTGTACTCCAACTCACGGAAAATCCGTGTAGCGCACTGTCTGCTGCGGTGCAGCTTCTTCTGCGCCTGTTCCAGTGTGAAGTACAGGCGGATCGTGCCGTCCGGCTCAATGTATCCGTTCTGCCGGGAAATGCTGGCTCTATCCAGCAGCAGCGCATAGAGCACCTTCGCGTCGTTGCTGATGTCCCGCAGGGCTTCGTCTTGGAGAAGGAACCTTGGAAGCGGCACATAGGACGCCGCTGGGCTCTGCGCCGTGAGCTTGCGAAAAGTTTTCATCTGACTTCCTATCCCATCCATCCCATCAGGTGTATTGATTGGATTGATAGATTGATTCTCTTGTATCTTGATTTATTTCTTATTAGTTAGAGGATGAATTTCAGTCCCGATGAACGGCGCAAAAACCGTCGTCCTGAAATCCGGCTGCGGTACGCACCGGAGCGTCAGCTTGTCCACCGTCCGAAAAACCGGTGACGGAAAACCCACACACGGAAAATCCCGTTGTGGTCAAAGCTCGTCTTTCTGCCGTACTTTCAGCAATTCCCAGATTTCGGCCTGCCGCGCTTTCAGTTCGGCAACGTCGTCCTCATAGCAGCGCTCGGTGCTGTTGATGCGGCGGCAGACATGGTTGATGTTTGTGGCAATCCTGCTGACAGCGGCAGCTAACTTTTTCTGCTCGGTGTAGTCCACCTTGATGATGTAGCCGTCGATCAGCATCTTCCGGGCGTAAGCGCCGAAATTGTGCGTCCCCAACTGGCGCATTTTGTGCTGGATGAGATTCAGTTCCTGCTCGTTCAGGCAGATTTCCTTGCGTATGGGGCGCGTGCGGTCTGGCATGAGAATCACCCCTTCAGGTGCAGCCCGAAGGCACCGTTTTCTTCCAGAATTTCCAGATAGCCGTTGCCGGTGAGTTCAGCAAAAACCGGAGCAACTTTTTCGGGCGGAAGGGTCAGAGCATTTGCAAGTTCCTGAGCACTCAGACCGCCGTCCTCGAAGGTATACAAGAGCGCACCGGTGAGCTTGGCTTCTGCGGAGAGGTTCGTATCCAGCAGGAGGCGGGTGGGTACAGCGGTCATGTGGGTACGGTTGTGGTAAGTGATCATAATGTTTCTCCTTTCAATTTTGAAAAACTTTGTTTGAAGGGCGGCTTGGAAGCGAAGCTGTTTGCCTCTCACTTTACAACGGACAATTTTCAAGAGAAAAACAGGGGTCGAGAGAAAATTATTTTCCCCTTCTATATAACCAACGGACAAAATAAATCAGAGTGTCACGATTTTGTCTCACAGACGTTTTCCTCTCTACCTTTTAACGGACATTTTTCCTCAAAAACTTGGCACCCTCTTTCAAAAAACTTTTCTTGCCCCTGATCCGCCCTCTACTTAGCTAAGTGAATCAGAGACCGGTTTTGTCCCAGATTTCTCGAAAAAGTTTCGGAGACGGCGAAACAATCTCTGTGCATTGCTTCAAATTGCCCTTTCTACTTTCCAACGGACAAAATGATGCGGCATGTCACGGTTTTGTCATAACAAGGACAAAAAAGAAGCGCCTGCCACTACGACAAGCGCTTCTTTTTTGCATCAATTATTCGAGCAAATCCTCTATATTCCCTTGATCGTATTCAATTTTCTGCATCAGCCGACAGACACCATCTGCCGCGTCCCGCTGCTGTAAGAGCTGGGCAAACGCCCGGTAGAGTGCAGCCTGCCGCCGCTCGATCACGCCGCGATTCTGCTGCATGGCATCCGCTGCTTTGCGGATGGACAGCCCCTCGGAAAAGCGTTTCCGGAAGAGATCGGCGTAGTCGTTGAGCACCGTTTTGAGCGACTGCTGGGCAAATGCGAGATCCTCACACATGGCCTGATATGCCTCGCGGTTGGATATGCCGATGTACTGCTTCCGCTCCCGGATGAGTTTGTATCGCCGCAGATCCATCCGGTAGTTTTCACAGATGTCCTTGGCGTATTCATAGTAGGTTCTGCTGCAACGGATGGCGCGCTCCGCGTACTCGTCATCAACGTAAGTGAAGGGCTTGCTCTTGGGCTCCGGAAAGCCGTCCTCATACACTTCGCGGACGGTACCTTCGTCGATCTCGCGCCGGGTCTGGCGGACGTATTTGTCCCGCAGCACACCATCCACCTCGACCTGTTCGCAGAAGGACGTGTACCGGATGAGGTAGTAATGCTCGTTGTCTTCTTTGGAAAAGCTGGCATCCTTGCAGACCACGATGGACTCGCCGGTGTCGATGTCCTTGAGCACCCGGACAACGAAGATGGGCTTTCCGTCGTACCGCGTATAAAACCCGGCAAATACCCGTTTGAGCGCCATAAGAAAGCCCTCCTTCCGCTGATTTTCTTACAGTATAGCACAGATTTCGGCGGAGAGAAAGAGCGGCGTTGGGACGGAGAAAACTGGGATTTGAGAGAATAGCAAGCACAGCCGCTGTCCGGACACGGCGATTTTGGGATAATCCCAAGCCCTTATGATATTGACGCCGAGCGGAAAATGAGAAGTAAAACTGCTGCCAAGATATACGAACGATCTATGCGTAAGAGTCTTGCATGCAAGCTGTTTTTGAAATTAGAGAGTTTCGCAACACGATGCGAAGCTCTCTTGCCTTATGATCGGGAAAGATGTATAATTAGAACGATATTTGTAGCTGGAGGTCGAACGGAAATGGCTATTTCGTATAACAAGCTTTGGAAGCTGCTCGTCGATAAGAAGATGAGCAAGGCCGATCTGCGCAAAGCGGCAGGCATCGCGCCGAACACCATGACCCGGCTGCGGCGGGATGAGGAAGTTACACTGTCCGTGCTCAATAGAATCTGCGTTGCGTTAGATGTCAATATCGGAGATGTTATGGAATTTACCAATGACGAAAGGGATGGAGAATACGATGGCTGACACAAAACTTTTTAACATAAAGGGCACGGTAAAAGAATATCAAAGCGGTACTGTCACACTTGAGAAAGAACTTCAGACAGTGATTGAAAATAATATGAATATCTTCTTCGGGGTAACATTTCTTGCCTCTGAGTATTGCACAACGGATGGTGGACGCATGGACAGCATTGGCATTGACGAAAACCATTGCCCTGTCATCTTTGAATACAAGCGGTCTGTGAAGGAGAATGTGATTAACCAAGGCCTATTTTATTTGAACTGGCTTTTGGATCATAAAGATAGTTTCAAGGTGCTTGTAATTGAAAAGCTGGGTTTGAAAGCGGCAAATAACATTGATTGGAGCATGCCGCGAGTTGTATGTGTCGCGGGTGACTTCACAAAATATGATGAGTCTGCAATCAAACAGATGAACCGCAATATTAGCTTGATCCGATATAAGAAATTCGGAGAGGACCTGCTTATGTTCGAGCAAGTCAATGAGAATGTTGTCTCCGCTATTCCGGATAATGAACCCGTCAGCAAAACAAAAGCTACTGATAAAACATTTGATGAGCAGATCAGAAATGCTGACGAGAGCATTAGAGTGTTGTACGAAAACCTTTCCAACTATATTCTTAGCCTTGGTGATGATATTAGCGAAAGTCATCTGAAGCTATATGCGGCATTTAAGAAAATCAGAAATGTGGTCACAGTAGTCGCCCAAAAGAAAAAGCTAATTCTGAATTTGCCGCTTGATGTGTCTACTGTATCATTTGAAGAAGGCTTTTCAAGAGATGTTACAAACATCGGTCACTGGGGCTGCGGTGCGGTTGAGCTCTATTTGCAAAGTGGTGCGGATTTCGAGAAGGCAAAGCCTCTAATCGACCGAGCATTTGATGAAAACTAAATTTGAGAATGCCTAACGATCGAAGAAATTGAGGATTTTACTATGCTACACCCCGGTCTATACGAACAAGTCATCAACAACGCCTTGACCGGCGAGCTTGCGGAGATTCCGGAGGCCCGCAAGTCTGTTGCGCCCATTGACAAGGCGGAAGCCTCCAAGGTGCTGGCGCAGTATCTGGCAGATGTAGTTCAAAAGGGCTTGGATAACGTGCTGGACAACGGCGGGGATATTTCTGCCCAGATCGGGCTGACCAACCAGATCGTTGACCTCATTCAAAGTACAACGAAAGAAGCTGACTTTGCCGCGCTTGGCGTTGACCGGCGGGCAGAGCAGCTTCTTGCGCTTTTGCGGGAGACCGACCCGCGGCTGGCGGTGGGGAAAACAGCGGCGGACATAGAGCGCCCGGAAACTTCCATCGCACAAAGCTCACTTTTCACCGGGGCTGTGCATGAGCCGCAGATGTTTACAGAGCTCAAAAAGGAAATCGTCTCGGCCGACCGGATCGACATGCTGGTGTCCTTCATCAAATGGAGCGGCCTGCGGCTCATCATGGACGAGCTGCGGGAGTTTACGCACAGCGGCGGCGAGATCCGCATCATCACCACCTCCTACATGGGCGCTACCGATGTGAAAGCCATTGAGGAACTGCGAAAGCTGCCCAATACGCACATCAAGGTCAGCTACAATACCAAGGCGACCCGTCTCCACGCTAAGGCATATATCTTTTACCGAGAAACCGGCTTCACGACGGCCTATGTGGGTTCGTCCAACCTGTCCAATGCCGCATTGACCAGCGGCCTTGAATGGAACACAAAAGTAACGCGGCGCGACCTGCCCGAAACCATTGACAAAATCGCCGCTACCTTTGAGTATTACTGGAATGACCGCGAATTTGAATACTACGCAGAGAATCAGAAAGAGCGCTTGGCGCGGGCGCTGAAAGCGGAAAAATATTTCGACACCAACAATGCCGACGTCTACACCATGGACATCAATCCCTATTCCTACCAGCAGGAGATTTTGGACAAGCTGGAGGCAGAGCGCACTGTCCGTGGCTATACGCGCAATCTGGTGGTGGCGGCCACCGGTACCGGCAAGACGGTCATTTCTGCACTGGATTACAAGCGCTTCCGCAAGCAGAATCCGGATCGACCCTGCCGCCTGCTCTTTGTGGCGCACCGAGAGGAAATCCTCAAGCAGAGCTTGTACACCTTCCGCGCCGTGCTCAAGGACGCAAACTTTGGTGAGCTGTTTGTGGGTAACTATAAGCCGGAGAGCATCGACAACCTGTTTCTGTCCATCCAGACCTTCAACTCACAGAGCTTCACGGAAAAGACGAGTCCCGATTTTTACGATTACATCATCGTGGACGAATTCCACCATGCCGCCGCGCCGACCTACCAGAAGCTCTTGTCCTACTACCAGCCGCGCATCCTGCTGGGCTTGACCGCTACTCCGGAGCGTATGGACGGCAAGAGCATCCTGCCATACTTCCATAACCGCATTGCAGCGGAGATCCGTCTGCCGGAAGCCATTGATCGGAAGCTCCTGTGCCCGTTCCAGTATTTTGGCGTTACCGATACGGTGGATCTGGATGCGCTCAAATGGTCTGCTGGTGGCTACCAAAAGAGCGAGCTGGAGCACATCTACACGTTCAGCGGGGCGGTTGCCAACCGCCGCGCCGACCATGTGGTGACGGCACTGCTGAAATATGTGACGGACATTGACGAGGTGAAGGGCCTCGGCTTCTGCGTGACGGTAGATCACGCGGAATTTATGTGCCGTTATTTCAACGACCACAACATTCCGTCTATGTGCCTCACCGGGCAATCTTCGGACGAGGAAAGAGCGGCGGTCAAGCGGCGCTTGGTGTCCGGCGATGTGCGGTTTATCTTCGTCGTGGACATCTACAACGAGGGCGTGGATATTCCGGAAGTCAATACGGTTCTGTTCCTGCGCCCCACGGAGTCGTTGACGATTTTCTTGCAGCAGCTGGGACGCGGTTTGCGTCTATCTGAGGACAAGGAATGCCTGACCGTGCTGGACTTCATCGGTCAGGCGAATCGAAAATACAATTTTGAAGATAAGTTTGCGGCGCTGCTGTCGAATACCACCCGCAGCGTGAGCCGGGAGATCAAGGACGGTTTTGTGTCCGTTCCCAAGGGCTGCTATATCCAGCTGGAGAAGAAGGCGGCCAAATACATTTTGGAGAATATCCGCGCGTCCTATGGCAATACGGCTGGGTTGGTGGCTCGCGCAGCCTCCTTTGCGGAGGACAGCGGGCTGGAGCTGACGCTCAAAAACTTCTTGGATTACTACCATCTCGATCCGCGGGCGATCTACAAGTTTTCCTCCTTCTCTCGCGTTTGTGCCAGAGCGGATGCCATCGAGGACTTTTCGGAGCCGCTGGAGGACATCCTGACCAAAGCGTTTGCAAAGCTTGCTGTGGCCGATTCCCGCCGCTGGATTTCGTTCTTGTTGGATGTTCTTCCGCGTTTGGACGACCTTGATTTTGCAGCGCTTCCGGATGCGGAAAAGCGGATGATGCAGATGTTTTACATCACTGTTTGGGGCAAGGCGGTGGAGGACTGGGACGACGAAGAGGTGCTTAATAATCTCTATGCCCTGTCTGACAGCTCGGTTCTGCTTGGCGAGCTCTTGGAGCTGCTGCGCTATCGCTTCGAGCAGATCGACTTTATCGACGAGCCGGTGGAGCTGGGCTTCGACTGCCCGTTGGATCTGCACTGCACCTATACCCGCGACCAGCTCTTGGTGGCGCTGGACTTTATGAAGCCGTCCACCGTTCGTGAGGGCGTGAAGTGGCTGCAGGAGAAAAGCATCGATGTGTTCTTTGTGACGCTGAACAAGGCGGACAAGGACTATTCGCCAACCACCATGTACAACGATTATTCCATCAATGAGAGCTTGTTCCATTGGCAGAGCCAGAGCACCACGGCGGAGAATTCACCCACCGGCCAGCGCTATATCCACCACAAGGAACGCGGCAGCAAGGTGCTGCTGTTTGTGCGTGAGTTTAAGGCGGACCGTATGACCGGCGGTGCGGAAGCGTACACCTATTTGGGTACGGCGAACTACGTGAAGCACACGGGCAGCAGGCCGATGAATATCACCTGGCAGCTGGACCACCCAATCCCGGCGAAGTTCTTGAAGAAGACGAATAAGTTGGTAGTGGGGTGATTCAGCCATCCGTTCGTAATGTACTTAAGCAGCTGCTATTTAGTTTATAGAATGAACGGGCTTCAATCGGATACCAATTAGTTGGTAAAACTTGCGTTTAATATGTAGATACAACCACAATGAGGAAGGTGATTTTGTGAATTTCGAAGAATCAGCGAAGAAACTGTATACCTTACCATGGCAAGCATTGTATGATCTAGCTGTTGAAAAGCAGATTGATGGGGAAGAAATCAAACACAAGGAGAAAACGGAAATTATTCGCCGATTGCTACTTTCAGATATAACAGAAGCTGAAATTGAAGCAGTTATCGATGATTACACCTATGGAAATCGTGTTACCTTCACACTTTGGGGTTTTTCAAAAACTCTATCTGTAGAAGATATATCTGCACTAAAGGCTTTGGAGCAAACTGAAGAGGACTATATTGATGTAGAAGGTTTTCGCAATTTGAAGTATGTTTCGCTAAAAACATGCTCGGATCGATTGGAAATGATTTATAGCTACAGCAAAGAATATTCTTTCATTAATGAGGAAGGAAAAGCGGATAGCGTCTGGGAAATGCACCAAGGCTGCTTGTGGATAGGAACAGAGAAAAATTATCTTGCAAGCATAAGCAAACACGAAAAAATGTTGACGTGTGTAATAAGTCTAATTGAGGAAAAACTGAGAAATACAATTACGCAAATCAAGCCACCCAAGAAGGCGATTGAACGATGTACGAACTTCCGAACGATGAGCCGGATTGTCCTACAAGGAACGGGTGGAGAGAAAACAGCCATCTCCAATTCCTCCGGATTTACTGAAGAGCAAACACGAGAAGTGGAGAGAATTCAAGCGGGAAGGTTTGACACATCCGGCAGCTATATTGCTGAAATTAATGATGAAACAACCGCCACAGTAAAGTATAATGTCAGTAAGGGAAATCTCGGCATTTATAAGCATCTACCATCTTCCGTGCTTTTTAGCTGGTCAAAAACTGCAATCGAAATTATCCTCGAAGAAATTGAGAATCTGAAAGGGCGGCCAGCTGGAGAAATCTTTCGGGAGATGGGGGTTGAAATCAAATGGCCCGGTCACACGAGTGATTTTGAGGAACTCAACTGGCTCTTAACTCAAATAATATCCTCTTTGGGGGAAGAAACGGAATTTCGGTGCACTGTTCCTGATAATGTTAAGCCGCTTTTACAAAAGGAAGATCTTTTTTTCAAGATTCCACGGATTTATTGTAATGAATGTGAATCATATGAGTTGCCGTACTGCGCACATTGCGGCGAGGCATTGACCTATAATAGGAAGGGAGTTTTAGAGTGCAGTTGTGATGCGCCTCTAAGAGTTACCTGCGCAGAACAACATCGCTCATGTGAAATTAAACCGTGGTTTTTGCCTAAGGATAGGTTAGTGAATGCGATTAACAAGAATATCTTGAATGTTTATAAGGATCACAACCTAGGTTATAAAATGTGCATTATGGGTGACGAACTTTATATTGTACATGAAAAGATAGGTGCAAATACTGAAGTTGAAATACTTTTCTCGGATGTATCGTGTTTCCAATATAATGCGAGTCCAGATCCTAACATAAGACCATTTGCGGTTCGTATGAATGAAAAGTGCATCAACGGAACATGCTCATTTGAAAAGATAAACCAATGTCTAAAAGATGCTACTATGAGTTGTTTGCCCAAAGTTTTCTATGGAATCTTACCTTCGTATCGCCCACAACCGCATAAAGGCGGAGAATTTGGCGATGTATCCGGGCAGATACAAGTAGGCAACAGCTATTATCAAATGATCGGAATTATAAAAAAGAACAGCGAAAATAAATCTGGTGGAAGAAGCAGAGAAAGAACCACTGAAGAGCTTGCCGAAAAACCGTTACTAGCAACGGCAAAGGAAGGTGAGGAAATCATCAGGCAATTTGTCGAACAAGGAATGACAGATGCACGAGTAGATGTTATTGCAGTTATTGCACCGCAATACTTTGACCATGGACTAAAAGGAACGCTTAAAATGCTCGCGCGTTTGGCTGGTAAAAAAGTACTTTTTATAGAGCTCGATGAAATCTGTAAGTTGATTGCTATGAATGAAAACGTACAGGTGATATAAATAGAGCCGTATTTTATTATTATAACTAAAGTAGTAGAACAACTTTAAGCCATGTGGAGACCGTAGTATTGATGTCAAGGGTTAAGGAATAAAGTGTGGAAAACCGCTTATTTCCGGTGTTTTGGGCTATATTTGCTGACATCCAAATGCCCAACTCACCTGTTCAGAAGTGTACAAGAGAACATATCTGCGGAAACGGAAAACGAGCAGAAAAGCTGAGTTAGTGGATTAAATGTCACGGCTTAACAGCAGTTCAGCACAACCGACTGCTTAGAAAATTGAATGAGCGGATTAGATGTCAGTGAGGATTTAAATAATATGCTCTTATGCTCTATGGTGAGGTGAGTTTGTGAAAAACTATGGTTTATGTCGTAAATGCTTCCACGAGGATTTTCTATACAGGTATGCTAAAACTCGTGCAAAAATATTAAGCATCCTGCCTGGTAGGAACAAAAAGTTTTGGAAAAGAAATTACGAAGATATTTTCGACAATTATTACCGCATTGGAGACCATGATAATTCCTTACCAGAGAACCACTTTATGAATCTTCGTACCATTATTACAGCGGATTTAGTACATAGAGAGGATATCAAAGAACTTCAAAATGGCATTCGTCATCTGCTTAAGACAAGAAGGACAAATCGCTTTTTTAATTTTCACACTGATGGGTTAGACGAGATATGTAATCGTCTTGAAAAAATGGACTCGACATTACTTTCTTGGTATGAAAAAGTCGATTGTGGTATATTCGAATTCAAAGGGCATAGGCTCGAATCAACTATTGATTATTTTACCGTAAGCATATGTAATATAGATTCGGCTTATTTGGCCCTAGAATTTTCGTTGTATTTGACGGACGAAAAGAAGAATGAACTAGACAAATTAATTAAATGTAATTACCACGAAGACCGTGGATATGCCACTTCAACACTCACAGCGAGAAAAAATAGAATCGGTTCATTTCAGAATTATTCGGTGATTCACTATAATGATGATGCACTAAAAGCAGATAAGATATATGAATTTATCAGTCGTATTGAATGGGAATTTTATGAGGCATTGAGTCATTATTTCCCTTTTGCTCTTCACAAGAGAGGAATAATGCCTCCAAGAATAGAGACATATTATACAGACATTGATTATCATGAAGACTGTCGTGCGTTTTGGGATTCAATTGGTGTTGCTGAATATCAAGGGCAATTTATTGATGAAAGGCAAAAAGTTTTTTTCGAATGTAAGCTTTCTGGACGATATGAACAGACGCAAGCAAATAACAGATTAATCTACATCATTAAAGATGATGGTATCGAAGCGGGTCAGTTTAAATCCGTTAAGGACGATGTGTATTTTCACTTAAAAGATTATGCAATAGAGTACTTTAAGATTCTGTTTCTTGATATTCTATCAAGGGAATCAGGGAAGATAGTGGTTTCATATAAGCACAAACTTGATAAAATCAAACTTCGAAAAAACCGGTTAAAATCATTACTAAAGCTAAAATATGAGTTTTCGTTAGATATTGACGATTATAATCGGTATGTTAGAGATGATACGTGGACGCAGGTTGTCAAAAAACTAGAGGGAATTTATGCAGATAGTGATGAAATGGCAAAAAAACTAACAAAGCCATTTTATATATCGTATAAAAATTTTTGTAATGCTGCAATATCGGGAACCAAAAAAATCGAGACCGATATCAATGTCCTTTTGTCTGAGTTTGAAGACAAGGAGCATATTTTGCAGACTCTTTCTGATTACAAAAACACAGTTCGAAGTATGGCACTAAATGCTGTTATGTTGATTATAGCTGCCATTACTCTGTTCTTTGTGATTTTTCCGGAGAAAACGACTGTAATTGCAGACTTTCTAAGGCTTATATATCATTATTTTACCAACGCTTTTAAATAATTTTATATGCAATAGTATCTTTTATGTAATGCAAAGCCCTCCCGGCCATCAATCATGGTGGTCAGGAGGGCTTTGCTATTCTCATACAATTATCCCGCATCTATATCCACTTTGAGTCCAGATTTCAACTCGATCGTATAATGGTCCTCATAAACCGTGATCTGCTTGAACCAGCGCCGGACCAAGGTTTCGTCAAATTCCGTCAGGTCGGCAGACTGGCTGCGAATGAAATCCTGAAGCGCTGTGATGCGCTTGATTTGTTCGTCTCTTGCTACCGTGTCAACGGTGGTCTGCTGTTTCAGTTCCCGGAGCCGGAAAATTTCATCGGCAATCTCATCGTAGGCTTCCTTGCTGTTGGCCTTCTTGAGAAGCTCCTGCTGAAGCTCCAGCAGCTTCTCATCGATGGCATCCGTGGATGCGGTGGCTGAGGCGTGAATGACCGCTGCGGTGTTCTGCTGGAGCTGGCGCTGGTATCCTTCCCGGTCGCCCAACAGCTCGTTCAGGGCGGCAACTACAACTCTCTGCAGCTCCAGCTCATTGACGGTCCGCGCATGGCATTCATGCCCGGTCGGCTCCAGTCTGCTGACGCACCGCCAGACAATGGATTTGCAGCCGCGATTGTTCCAATGGATGCGCCGAAACTGTTCACCGCACTCTCCGCAGACAATCATTTGGGAAAAGCAGTAATTGCAGCTGTATGTGTGCTTCTTCCCGTTCGGGCCGGGCTTTACAGAGCTTCTCCGAACCAGTTCTTCCTGCACCCGCATGAAAATGTCTCGCGGAATGATGGCCTCATGGTCGTTCTCTACATAATACTGCGGGACAATGCCGTTGTTCTTCACCCGGGTCTTGTTCAGGAAATCGGTGGTATAGGTTTTCTGCAGGAGAGCGTCGCCGATGTATTTCTCATTGCGGAGAATCTTGTTGATGGTGCTGGTGTGCCATTTGGTTTTGCCAGCGCCCGTCAGGATGCCGTCTCTCTCCAGACCAGCGGCGATCTTGTCCATGCTGTACACTTCCAGATATTCCCAGTAAATGCGTTTGACCGCTTCAGCCTGGGCAGGATCAATGACTAGGTGGCCTTCCGCATCCTTCGTGTAGCCGAGAAAACGATTGTGATTGACCTGCACCTGCCCGTTCTGATAACGGAACTGCAAGCCTAACTTCACATTCTGGCTCAGGGACTGGCTTTCCTGCTGGGCCAGCGATGCCATAATTGTAATCAGCACCTCGCCCTTGGCATCCATTATGTTGATGGATTCCTTCTCAAATTAGACCGGAATGTTCTTTTCCTTGAGCTGACGGATGTACTTCAGGTAGTCCAGCGTGTTTCTGGCAAAGCGACTGATGGACTTGGTAATGATCATATCGATCTCACCGGCCATACAGGCGTCAATCATGCGGTTGAATTCGGTGCGCTTTTTGGTGTTGGTACCGGTGATACCGTCATCAGCGAATATTCCGGCGAATTCCCATTCTGGATTTTTATGAATGTACTCAGTGTAATGCTCCACCTGGGCTTCATAGCTTGTCGCCTGCTCATCGCTGTCAGTACTGACACGACAGTAAGGTTGCTATGCATAAATGAAATAAAAAAGCCGACTTGCCAAGTCGGAAAAATTCAAAAAAATAGCCGCACACCCTAAGCAGAGTGTACGGCTAAACAAAAATGTTCTATTTTCGCTGTTGAGTACCGAGCGGAGCATATCCGTAAGAACTCAAAAATTCGTTAGCTTCATCTATGGGCTGTCCGACAAATCCTGTAATACAGAATTTCAGAGCATTATCCTCATCGGAGTCCTCAAAAGCATGTCCAGCCAGTTGAAGCAGTTTGTTTGTTGTATCTAGGTCCATATCAAGGCCGCAGGCAACAGCAACGATAGCTCTTTTGCTGGGCTTTGTATCTGGGTTTGTCTCTGCCCGGCGATAATAGACTTCATCCAGACCAGTAAGATTGCAGAAATGTGGTTTGCTTAGCCCTAGAGCCTGAATGATATCATGTAGCATCTGCCAACATGATTTGTCGGCGTAATAATTTTGCGCATAGAATTTTGCTTCTCGAACTCGAGCCGTTTTTGCTCCAGCCTCTTGGCTGCCTCAATTGTTTCAGAATTGTTTGATCTGCTGTACCTTGATACTTCCTGTTGCGCATTGGCACGATGGAGAATCTTTTGTGGCAGATGTTTTTGGGAGTCAGAGCGCTTTATAGTATCTCATTTGTATAATTCCCCACTACCTACCACACTCCCTTATGTCCAACCAGAAGGCCTGTCGTTACTTGCTTGTATAGATCACAATATAGTATAGCACGTTGATGCAGAATTTTCAATTATGTGAAAAGTGAATTCTCGTGTTTGTGAAGAATCTCTCTTGATTCAAAAACAAGGCTGTGATATAATTTTGTAGAACAAGCAGATCAATCTGCCTTAAGGAAAAGAGGTGCCATATTGGAAGTCAGCTACAAAAAGCTTTGGAAACTCCTGATCGATAAAGACATGAAGAAAAAAGACTTACAGGCATTAGCAGGAATTAGCTGGGCCTCAGTTACAAAGCTTTCAAAGAATGAAACTGTAAGTATGGAAGTCTTAATGAAAGTGTGCGGAGCGTTGAAATGCGATATTGGAGATATTATGGAATTAATATCTGTAGATCACAATACTGACAAACAATGAGGCGTCGTATGGCAAGAGGAAAGAAGAAAACGGTAATAGATACAGCTCATCCACATACAATAAAGAAATTTGAACTGATCGAAGAATACATTAAATCTTGGTCACAGAAGCTCATGCTATATGAGAACTGCAATACGCTCGTTTTTATTGATTGTATGTGTAACTGTGGTGTTTATTTCGATGATGACGGGAACTTGATTGATGGGACATCTGTGCGCGTTGCGAATGCACTGTTGAACGTGGCCAGAAAATATCCTTGTAAAATGGTTCAGCTGTATTTGAATGATATCAACAAGGAAAAAGTTGAGGAGCTAAGAAAACATATTCCAGCTAATGAGAGAAATTTTCAAATTATTACGACAGATCTTGATGCTGGTGTCCTTCTTAGAACAATAGGCCCACAGCTTTATAATGCTGGACACCTGCATTACTTCCTTCTGTATGATCCGTATAATGCTACGATAGACTTGGCCGCCCTTATTCCGTTTTTCAGGAACTGGGGAGAAGTAATGATTAATCACATGGTCTCTGATCCTGTCAGGGCAATTACCAGCGCCAAGAGACAGACTACTAAGGAAAAATACGAGAACACCTATCTGGAGGCCTTTGCGGAACTGGTTCCTTATGGTAGCAACAAACAAGCATATGAGAAACGTGTGGAAGAAATTATCGAGGCGCTGAAGGGGCCGCGTAACTATTATGTATCAGCATTTCCTTTCTATAATTCCCAGAACTCGCAGGTATATAGTCTCGTTCACTGCACAAGCAATCGGGAAGGCTTTAAATTATACAAAAAGAGTGCGTGGAAGGTATTTGGGGATCAATCCTCAACCAAGAAAACTCACGGCGAAGATGGGCAGCTCGTACTAAATCTCGATCCGAATGTGGGTTCCGTTGTTACAACGTCCACAGATGAATCCTGTTTTACCGTCCATGACATTACTAAGTATCTTCAGAAATCATTCTCTGGCAGGAAGGGGGTCCACATTGAAGAAATGTGGGCATTGCTGGATGAACATCCTATATTCCCTTCGAGCTATAGAAATCAGATAAAGCAGGAACTTGTTGAGATGTATGGTGCAACCAAGGAACAAGTTGTTGATCCCTTTACTGGGAAAAAGGAAACCGTGATATCTTTCCGATAGAGCGAAGCAGCCTGGTTTGGAGGTGCGGAAACGATGACATCACAGAAATTTGGCGGAGATTGGACAGCTAAAAAACTCAATTTTTTCACAAGTTACCTCGATGCATACCTAATCGCCTTACAAAATTAAAAATCTAAGAAGATATATATTGATGCTTTTGCCGGAACTGGAGAAATCGAAACTAGCGACGGTGAAGCATATCTAGCAGGGTCTGCAAAGAGGGCGTTGTCTGCAGAGAGACGGTTTGATCACTACTATTTTATTGAGAGCGATGAAAGCAAAGCGTCCGAGCTTGAACATATGATTGATACAGAGTTTCCACACTTGAAAAGGTTCACGACAGTCTATCGCGGTGATGCAAATGAAAAACTCAGTAAGATTATCAATGACATTGACTGGCGCTTTAGCAGGGGGCTTCTGTTCTTAGACCCTTACGCAACACAGGTCGATTGGGCCACTCTTGAACGCGTCGCCGGAACAAAATCCATTGATGTATGGTACCTGTTCCCGTTTTCAGCGCTCAATAGGATGTTGCCTAAAAACGGTAAATACGGATCGTGGGAAAACACAATCGATCGGTTACTTGGTGATAACAGTTGGAGAACTGAGTTTTACAAAAAAGATCCGCAGCTTTCTCTGTTTGATCTTGGTGTGATTGATGGCGGTGAAGAGGAAGATCGACTTGTAAAGGATGCAAGCCCAGAACACATAAAAGAATTCCTTATCTCCCGCCTAAAGACGATTTTTTCGTGTGTATCCAACAATCCAAGAATATTTAAGAACAGTAAGAACTCACCGATGTTTTTGTTCTGCTTTGCAATCTCCAACGAAAGTGTAGCTGCACAGCGACTTGCCTTGAGAATTGCAGATCATATTTTGAAGAAAAAATAATTATAAGGATGGAACCGATTTGAAGACCATTACACGCAAAACCATGCTTTACCAGGCCGGTGTTGAGTATGGTGACTATACAATGAATCATGCTCAGGGCTGTGCCCATGGCTGCAAATTTCCCTGCTATGCTTTTCTGATGAAAAAACGCTTTGGCCAGATCAAGGATTATGAAGAATGGATAGAACCGTGTCTGGTTTCCAATACGTTGGAACTGCTGGATCGAGAGATCCCAAGGCTCCGTGATAAAATTCAGTCTGTACAACTTTGCTTCACAACGGACCCTTTTATGAATGGATATCCGGAAGTAGGTGCAATGAGTATTGCTGCCATCCGGAAACTGAATAATGCTGGAATTCGATGCACAACACTCACAAAGGGTATTTTGCCGTTGGAACTGGCGCAGCTTTCTCCAGAAAACGAGCATGGAATTACATTGATTTCCTTGGACGAAAGCTACCGTGAGAAAATGGAGCCGGGTGCAGCGCCTTATGCTGACCGCTTGGCCGCATTGAGAGCGTTGCATGATGCCGGATGCAGGACGTGGGTCAGCATTGAGCCCTATCCAACTCCCAACCTGATTGAACAGGATTTACAGAATATTTTGGATGCAGTTCGTTTTGTGGACAAGATTATCTTTGGAAGGACCAATTACTGCAAAGAAGTGAGCGCCTACAAGCAGCATAAGTCATTTTATAACAGACTGGCTGCTCAGGTCACTGAGTTTTGCGAGCAGCATGGCATCCAATATCACATAAAAGAAAAAACCATTACAGAAGGATGAGGTAAAAGCCATGGCACTTTTGCAGGATTTGATCCAGCAAATTGACGATCCGGTACTTCGTGAGCGGATCATGCAGGAGACGGAAAAACTCGTAAAACAGAAGAAGTTCGGCTTGGTTTTTGAAGAACATCTGCCGGAATGTACACCACTTTACGATGTGCCTGTCCGTGTCGGGGGCAAGGTTGCATTGAAAACCGGTTATGTCAGTGACATTTATACCGTTCTGAAAATTGATGGGGATACTGTGCTGTGTGATCGCAGAGAGACACATGAGCAGAAAACGTTCCAAATGAGCGATATCGTTGCTGTGGCGGAATTTGGGGAGCCTATTTATCCCACGCTGAAGCCGCTGGACTTTGTGGAGAACGCGCCGGACAGCGACCTTTGGCATACCCTCATCGAAGCCGATAACTACCATGCTCTCCAGCTGTTGGAGTACCTGTATGCAGAAAAGGTGGACTGCATTTACATCGACCCTCCCTATAATACAGGGGCCAAGGATTGGAAATACAATAACGATTATGTGGACGGCTCTGACGCTTATCGCCATAGCAAATGGTTGTCCATGATGGAGAAGCGCCTGAAGATTGCTAAGAAACTATTGAATAAGGCGTTCGCGGAAACAAGTCACCATGGACTTATCCCCTAAACGGACAGACAGGGTTGAGGGAACGGCATATTTTACATTTTTTCTTCGTTGGTATTATATAGTAGCGAAAGAATTGTATATTCTAGATGAGCCATGTAAAGGGCTGCATTATAGAGATATCACCAAAATCGTAAAAGCCACCAAGGATTTGATTCACCGTGGAAACACTGTCATTGCAATAGAGCACAATAAACAATATATCTCATCTTCAGACTGTATAGTAGAACTTGGGCCTGTTGGGGGGCCTGATGGAGGATACTTGATCAGTCAGTCAAGTATGCCCCCAAAGACCGAGTATCAGCTTGCTTTTAAACAAACATCGAAAGCGCAAGATTATTTTGAAGTTAATAATATCAACTTCAGAAACATTCATGGACAGAACGCACGCTTTCCTATAGGTGGAATTACCTGTATAACTGGCGTTTCCGGTTCCGGAAAATCAACACTGGCGTCGGTCGTTAGTTGATAGCGGGCTTGGATACATTGATGTGTCCACGAAGGGAAAGAATCGGCGGGAATGGTGTGAAATAACGGGGTATGATGGTTCTGAAGCACAACTGCAGGCCATTCGCAATTTAGCCTCATTGCCCATAGATTTTACATGGTCTATGGTGATAACGCCTGAGAATGTTCAATCCCTCTGTGAGTCTGTTCAAATTGCTCACGATAATGGTGAAAAGCAATTCTCGTTCACATTTATTATCGATAATGATGATGCAAAGGAAAAAGATCTGGCTTACCTGCAAAAACATGATCCCATAAAGTTGGTCAGCGATTTTATATCTCAAATCGATAAATTGAGCGCCATTACTGATGACTGGTGGGTTGAATACAGCTTCCCGATGTGCATGTATACCGAGGAGCAATTGAAACTTCTAAAAGGCAGGCTGGCAACGCCCTGCCAGATTCACCTGAAAAATGCCGTGACATTCAATACGAAGATGGAATTGCTTCCATGTGACATGTACATTTATCAGCGGTTGGGAAAGTTCGGTAGAGATTTTTCGTCTTATCAAGGCTTTCTGTCATTAACCGAAAGTGCTAACTACAGCAAAACGATGGACGAGATCCGCAGGTTGCCATCTGATGAGTGTACCACTTGCGAGCACTTTGGCGTGTGCTATGGTGGATGCCCCGTTCTTTGGAAGAATTACTTGTTTTCTGCGTTGAAGGAATTTAAAGCAAAAGCCCACCATTCAGGCGTTTCAGGAGAATGAGGAAGAAGTCTCTTGGCTTCAGGAGCTAGAAATATCTTATTTGCAATCCCAGCGTGGGATGTTATATTCTTTCGTGCAATTGGCTTCAATATCGATTATACCCCGTTATGCCCTTGATTTCAAGGGTATAATGGGGTATAATTCTGCATAGAATACCACCGATGAACAGGAGGTGCGCTATGGACTTATCTGAAATGCAAGCGCGGGCGGCGGAGCTGGAACAGCAGATTTCTGCTTTGCCCGCTGGCTCTGTTACGAAGAAAACCGTCAATGGTAAGGAGTACTTTTACCACCGTTGGACGGAGAACAAAAAGCGGCGGGAGAAGTATATTCCCGCTGACGAATTGGAGAATTTCCGTGCTCAGATCGAGCGTCGGAAGGCGCTGGAGCAGGAACTGAAAGCGCTGAAAAAGCAGCTGCCCAAGGCGAAATCTGCGAACCCTTCTGCGTTTACTACCAATGTCCGCACCGGCGAGGCGCTGCGTTCCTTTGCGGCATCTGTTCGCAGCTATCGCAGGCGCGAGTGCTTCCGGCAGCTGCACGACTTTGTCTACGGCGAGCCGCAGGACAAGGTGTTCATTCTCTACGGCCTGCGCCGGACGGGGAAAACCACCATGATCCGCCAGATTTTCGCGGAGATGAGCGACACGGAGCTTACCAAGGCAGCGTTCATTCAGATCACCGCAAAAGACACGCTGGCAGACGCGAACCGTGACCTCAAAGTGTTGGAAACGCAGGGCTTTCGCTATGTGTTCCTCGACGAAGTGACGCTGATGGAGGATTTTATCGAGGGCGCGGCGCTGTTTTCTGATGTGTTCGCGGCCTGCGGCATGAAGATCGTGCTCTCCGGCACGGACTCGCTGGGCTTCCTCTTTACCGAGGACGAGCAGCTTTACGACCGCTGCGTTCTGCTGCACACCACATTCATCCCTTACCGCGAGTTTGAATCTGTCCTCGGCGTTTACGGCATCGACGAGTATATCCGCTACGGCGGCACCATGAGCCTCGGCGGCGTTCACTACAACGAGACCTCCACCTTTGCCAGCAAGGAAAGCACCGACGAATACGTGGACACCGCCATTGCCCGCAACATCCAGCACTCTCTACGCTGCTATCAGTACGAGGGGCACTTCCGCCATCTGCGGGATTTATACGAGAAGGGCGAGCTGACCAGCGCCATCAACCGGGTCGTGGAGGACATCAACCACCGCTTCACGCTGGAGGTGCTGTCGCAGGATTGGAAGTCCCACGACCTTGGCATTTCCGCCAGCAACCTGCGCCGGGATCGGAAGAATCCGACGGACATCCTCGACCGCATCGACCTTGCGCTTGTCACCGACAGCCTGCGGAAGCTGCTGGAGATCCGCAACAGGGCAGAGCAGACCGTAGCGCTGGACGATGTTCACGCGGCGGAGATCAAGGAGTATCTGGACTTGCTGGACTTAACGCGGGAGATCGACGTGCTGCACCTGCCGGATGTCAGCACGAAATCCGGACGCACGGTGATCGCGCAGCCGGGTCTCCGCTATGCGCAAGCGGACGCGCTAATCCGCAGTCTGCTGCTGGATGAGACGTTCAGTGCCCTGTCTCTGGCGGAGCGCACCGCCGTGCAGCAGCGCGTCCTGACCGAGATCAAGGGGCGGATGCTGGAGGACATTGTCCTGCTGGAAACCAAGCTGGCAAACCCCAAGAAGCAGGTATTTGTCCTGCAATTCCCCGTGGGCGAATTTGACATGGTGGTGTTTGACCCGGATGCAGGCTCCTGCCGGATTTTCGAGATCAAGCACAGCGAGGAAGCTGTCCCGCAGCAGTATCGCCATCTGATCGACGAGCAAAAATGCTCCCAGACCGAGCACCGCTACGGCCCGATCACCGGAAAGTTCGTCCTCTACCGTGGGGAAAGCCAAGTGGTTGAGGGCATTCAGTATCAGAACGTGGAAGAATATCTGAGAAACCTTGCATAACAAAACCGCCGCCCCGAACGGAAAATCGGGGCGGCGGTTTTTATGATGCAGCTTGTCATATGACAAGCTGTGACGCAAAATAAACTTGACGTATGACAAGTAGCAATGCGCAAAAATCGTGCGGCGAGACTGCAAGAATGCAGTCGATGACGAAAACAATAATGTTCTAAATAGCATGCATCACTCATTTCATCAATCATTTTCTCGATGCACATGAGTGATGCCCTCCGAACGGGCACAATCAGCGCGCGAAAACCTCTGCCTATCCGCAGAAATTTTCAGATTCTTCCCTTGGGTACCTTTTCAAATGGATTCCGATCCGTTATAATATATCTACCAACCTAACGAATAACGCGAGGTACCGCCATGAAAACGAAAGATACGCCGAAGCAATATGTCATCTACTCCCGCAAGTCCAAATTCACCGGCAAGGGCGAGAGCATCGAAAACCAGATCGAGCTGTGCCGCAAGTACATTGCCATGCACTTTGGCGAGGAAGCGGCGGAAAACGTGCTGATCTACGAGGACGAGGGCTTTTCCGGCGGCAATCTGGAGCGCCCGCAGTTCAAGAAAATGATGAAGGACTCCCAGAAGATTGCCTTTGCTGCCATCGTTGTCTACCGTCTCGACCGTATCAGCCGCAACATCGGCGACTTTGCCAAGCTAATCGAGGATCTGGGCGACCGGCACATTGACTTCATCTCCATCCGCGAGCAGTTCGACACGTCCTCGCCCATGGGCCGCGCGATGATGTACATTGCGTCCGTGTTCTCCCAGCTGGAGCGGGAGACCATCGCCGAGCGCATCCGGGACAATATGCACGAGCTGTCCAAGACCGGACGCTGGCTGGGCGGCACGACGCCCACGGGCTACGCCTCGGAGAGCCTGTCCAGCGTGACGGTGGACGGCAAGGTGAAGAAGGCCTGCAAGCTCAAACCCATCCCGGAGGAAATCCAGCTGGTCAAGACGATCTTCGAGGTGTTCATGGAGACCGGCTCGCTCAGCAAGACCGATCAGTACCTGCTGGAGCACCGCTGCGTCACGAAGCGCGGCAAGCAGTTCACCCGCTTTGCCATCCGTGGCATTCTCACGAATCCCGTCTATATGATCGCCGACGAGACGGCGTATCAGTATCTGAAAGAAAACAATGTTGACCTGTTTGCCGAGCGCTCGGAATTCGACGACGAGCACGGCATCATGGCGTATAACCGCACACTCCAGCGCCCCGGCAAGGCGAATCAGATCCGCCCCATGGAGGAGTGGATCGTGGCGGTGGGCAAGCACCCCGGCATCATCGCAGGCAACGACTGGGTGCGGGTGCAGGCCATGCTGGATGTCAACAAATCCAAGAGCTACCGCAGACCCCGCAGCAACGTGGCGCTGCTGTCCGGCCTTTTACGGTGCGGCGAATGCGGCGACTATATGCGCCCGAAGCTGACCAACCGCCGCACCGCGGACGGCGAGCTGATCTACACCTACATGTGCTCCACCAAGGAGCGCAGCCACGGCACGGTCTGCGCCATGAAAAACTGCAACGGCAACACGCTGGACGCTAAAATCATCGAAGAAATTCGTAAGCTGTCCGCCGATAAAGAAACTCTTGCCAAGCTGCTGGCGCAGACCAAAAAGGTCATCAGCGGCAGCAAGGAGGGCTACGACGCAGAGCTGGCGCTGCTCCGGGAAAAACACGCCGAAACGGAGGACCGCATCAAGCGGTTGGTGGAGTCCCTGTCCGTTGCCAGCGAGACCTCCGCGAAGTACGTCATGGAGCAGATCGACGCGCTCCATCAGGAGAGCGAGACACAGCAGCTGCGCCTTGCCGAGCTGGAAGCGCTCACCGAGCAGAGCCGGATGCTCCATCAGGAGTTCGCTTTCCATCAGGAAATGATCGAATCCTTTGCCAGCGCGGTGGATTCTGCCACGCTGGAGGAAAAACGCCGCCTGCTGCGCACCATCGTCAAAAAGGTGGTCTGGGACGGCAAAAATGCCTATGTGTACCTCTTTGCGGAGGACGGAGAGGCGGATTTGCCACCCATTGACCAACCTATGTATCCGTTGGGAGAGGATAGCGAATGAGATCCTGATGTACTTCCGGTCGATGAAGAAGACGGCGGGGGATGTTTCG
>ERZ791601.570-NODE-570-length-28600-cov-3.719355_pt1 | contig 28600 bp, 24 predicted proteins | sample MGYA00509967_ERZ791601 | MGnify/ENA primary metagenome ERZ791601 (study PRJEB30046, sample SAMN00791930) | human gut metagenome | study: EMG produced TPA metagenomics assembly of the A metagenome-wide association study of gut microbiota in type 2...
TTTAGCGCACGAAGATACAAAAAATGCTAATACGCATCTATTTATTCTTTAAAAAATTACGCCATTCTGTTATTATTCCACCACTTTCAGGCGTACCAACTCTATTTTTGTGGCCGTAACCTTAATAATTTTAAACTGAAATTTTTCAATCGTCACTACTTCATGCAATTTCGGGAAACTCTGATAACGATTCAGAATCAATCCGCCTACCGTCATATAATCATCTTCTTCCGGTAGATCCAGATTGAATGTCTCATTCACCTTTTCTATTTCCAAACGACCGGAAAGTACATATTCACTCTCTCCTATCTGTTTGCATACATACGAAGTGTTATCATGCTCATCTTCGATATCACCGAATATTTCTTCCACCAAGTCTTCCAATGAAACAATGCCGGACGTACCGCCAAACTCATCCACCACCACAGCAATGGTTTTCTTCTGCTGCATAAACAGCTTCATCAGCTTATGCGCTGCCATTGTTTCGGGCACAATAGGCACCTCCTTTACATTATTTCGCCAATCGGCAGGGTTGCGGAACATTTCAGATGAATGGATATATCCTACCACATTATCTATATTTCCGTCATAGACTATAATTTTAGAAATACCGGACTCCACAAAAAGGCTCTTTAATTCTTCCAGAGAAGTCGTCAGATCCACAGCAACCACTTCTGTACGTGGTACAATGCAATCGCGTATTTTAATACTGGAGAAATCAAGTGCATTCTGAAATATCTTCACTTCGGTATCCAGCTCCTCTTCATCTTCGGCATTATCAATGCTGGTCTGAACAAAATAATCCAAATCCACTTTCCCAAAAGCTTTATCAGATGCCTCCTTGTTGATCTTCATGCCAAACATACGCAAAAAAAGATAAGACAGTCCCGAAGACAATTGAGATATCGGATATAAAATGACATAACAGATAAGTAACGGGAAAGCACAGACTTTCAACACAAGATTGGGATTAATCTTGAATAAAGTTTTAGGAAGGAACTCACCCGTTACCAGGATAATAAGTGTGGAGATGACTGTTTGTAACAACACTTCCACAAAATCATTGGAGATTAAATCTCCCAGTAAATGCACTTTGATAACTTGCGCCATAAGGATACCATAAATAACCAGCGCAATATTATTACCTACCAGCATGGTAGATATAAAGTTATTTGAATTACGGAAGAAATAAGAAAGGATACGTGAAGTCACACCGTCCTTACGTTCCATTTCAAAACGTAGTTTATCTACGGAAACAAAAGCAATCTCCATACCCGAAAAAAAGGCGGAAAAGGCCATAGTAATCAATAAATAAATATAGGTATCCATAATTTATGGTTTGATACTATCAGTTCGCACACTTCCAGTTTGGACACTATCGGTTCGCAAGCTGTCTGCAGGCGCTGTGGCATCATCATCCACATAGAAAATGCCTTCCGGCTTTCTTATTGTATAAATAGTCATTTGTTCATTGGAGTCAAAGCCATGTCCCGTGATGATCCGGTCAGGCTGCTCAATACGGATAAACTGATCGGAATAGATAGTGTGTTTGTTCTGGTCCCAATATAACAGGTCAGTCTCAAACCTTTCACCTTTCAGATTCTGAATATCCACATTGCTCATCAGCTTCCACAGCTTTTGCTTCTCATAATAATATGCTGTATCTGCCTTTACACTCGCCTCCACATTGAATACCGAGTCGAATTTCTCCAGATAAACTCCTTTTTCGAATGCCCAATAGGGCGGATTTTTCCGGTCAAAGACCAGCCACTCTTCCGTATTGATACGATAGCGGGTGACACCGGAATCAGAGATCAAAGTCATGACTTCTTTCGTATCCATCACAGGCAATGAATCACGCTCTGTTATAGCATCTCCCATATCCTTATGACGTCCGGAACAGGCGGAAAATAAAAGAAGCATAACCACTGCCCCACAGGCAATGGTTATGCTCAAGCTTCTACAAAATAGAACGTTACTTCGTTTTGGCAACATATTTATATTTCTTATCGAACCGTTGTGCTTTCACCGATCCAGCCACCTATTGTAACGCGGTCCCCAGCTTTAATACCCAACATAAATAGGTCTTCAGCTTTCGGTGTATAGCGTGCATACGTTGAAATCAATTCGTTTGCCTTATCAGCTACACTCGGATCTACGGCTTTAGCACGTTGCAACTTATCAATAACAACGAAGTATGTACACTTATTCAAAGCAGACTCGTCATTCCAGTTCGGGCTGGAAGCATAAAGCTGTGCAAGCAAGATATAAGCATCTCCAAAGTTTTCCTTGAAACCGATAGCTTTCTGCAAATAACTTCTGGCCTGTGACAACTTCTTACTATTGAACAAAGATGCAGCAACAATATAACATAACTGAGCCTTCTTTTCAGAGTCGCTTTCAAGACTCAATGCCTCATCAAAGTATTTGATAGCTGTATCAAAGTCACCTTTCTTATATGCCATATATCCACATCCTGTAGCAGCGTCAGCAGTAGGATTGATCTTATACATATAATAAGAAGCTTGGAAGTATGCTTCACTTTCAGTACATTTCATCATCTTCATGACAGCGATAGCCTTCTTCAAATAAGCAGAGTCCGTTTGATTGGCTTCAACTTTAGGACCATAAATACTTTGCAAAGATTCACAATCAGCAGTACCACTATTGATAAACATGGCTACAAGGTTATCTTTTACTTGTTGCAAAGCCTTTTTCTTATTTGCATCAGGTTCTGCCGTGACAGCATCATCCGCATATTCAGAAGCAGTCAAATAATCTTGAATGAATTGTTCTTTATGATTAGTATCTATTTTCAATTTATTCAAAGACATATCCAAAAAATAGTGCAAAATAGCACCTTCTGAATTTCCTTTTTCCGCATCAACCGATTGTTTAAACCAGTCATAAGCTTGATTAACATCCATTTTAGGAGCTAAGGCAATGTAATCAAGAGCTTTAGCACCCAACGCTCCATCAACACTTGTTGAAAGTTTGGTACCTTTAGCTATAAATTCAGGAATGTATTTTATTTTCAGATCATGTAGTTCCATCAATTCGTCGAAATACTTCTTATAATCCGCAGAATTACGATCTTTGATTTCACTCAGGAAAGCACGGAGGATTTTCTGGCCATCCGTAAAAGTGTAATATCTCAATGTCGGACATGCCTTCAGAACTTCTTTCCACGGCAAATAAGCATCCTTAAAATTATTAGCTCTCACCGCTTCATGAGAAATACTACTGTTCTTATTACAATCTTCAGTCTGTGCGAAAGCGCTGGTTACTCCACCCGAAAGGAGCAAGACAGCTACAAGCGTTTTAATCTTCATTGTATTTAAATTTTAGTTGTTATATTGTCTATTCTTCAATTACTAATTACTGAACTTTACGTTTCCAGAACCATTGTTCATTGAATGTCACGCCAATACAAAGACGTAATGTATTCTCATTCAAAAATCTGCTTTCCGTACCTTGCATTCTCACATATTGTGCTGAAATACTCAATACAGAACGGCTACGCGGCAAAGGCAATCCAAAACCGGCAGTGACTCCATACTCATTCGCAGCACGCGCCCCATCTATCTTATAATAAGGTTTGGAATAATAAGCTCCCAAACGATATTTAATATGTGAAAGATAACTTCTTCCCAATAAATTAGGAACATACTCTGCACCCACAGCAATCTTGGCACGATTACAGAAAACATCCGAATTATTCATAAACGTCGTACTACTCCATTTCTGAAACATAACATCCGCACCCACTGTAAGGCGATCATCATATACATATGTCACACCGGCACCCAATGTCATAGGAATACCCATTGTCAATATTGTATCTTTTTGCGTCGTAGTATACCCCGTCGAAGAATTACCCTTCTGGTTTTGTATATACGCGTCATTATTTAAATCATGTCCCGGTGAAAAAACGACACCTAACGTAGCAACATGCTTCTTGCTGAACTGGTGTGTATATTGTGCACCGAAATCAAGTTTATAGCTTGTAATTTCCATGCCCGTAACCGTAGTCAAAGGCATTACAGTCGAATTAGACGGAAATGACTGGCTACGGGTATGTGTGATATCTCCCCAAAGATACGAAATATTCGCACCAACAGAAAGATTTTTAAATATTTTAAAACCCGCGCCCAAATAAAGTTGGTGTAAACCACCTTCACCAGCATAAGTCGTACTGGCTGAATTCTCCGGATATTCCGTGTTTTCCTGATAACTGGCCATTGTATAACCAACGTTGGAATAAGGCAACAATCCTATACTCATAGCTCCCCATTTGGAAAGGCGGAACTGCATAGTGATATAGTCAAAACTGGAGTTCTTGGCATTCTTTTTAACAGTTCCATCACTGAAGTTGGTATTCTGCATGGAAATCCCCCCATCAAACATAAAAGTCAACGAATCGACCGCCGTATAGGATGCCGGATTCGCAAAATTAGTCTGATACTTGTCACGTAAGCCATAAGCAATGCCACCCATTGCCTTACTATTACCCGACCCTTGGTCTGCCAGCTGTCCGTATCCGTATCGTGTATAGGGAGAATTTGTATTATTTTGAGCGACCGTCGCCCCAGATAATATCGTGAGCAAAAGCACCAAAAGTGTTTGTCTAAATCTTGTCATTATTATAGTTTAAAATTCGATTTAATCCTTTCAACACTAAAAATCTGTCTGCAAAGATGATACTTTTTAAGTTTGTATCAAAAGAAAAATCATCCCCGCCCGTTAAAAAAACCAAAAGTTCAGGATATTTATGTTTCATAGCCATTATGTAACCCGAAATTTCATATTCCATACCTTTCAGCACCCCAGCGCGGATGGCAGTCTCAGTATCCTTTCCCATCGGGAGTTCACGCCCTTCACGCCGCACCAGCGGCAAACGTCCGGTAAACTGGTGAAGTGCACGAAAACGCATTTGCAAACCGGGTGAAATATTCCCGCCGTGATAACGTCCTTCAGCATCCACAAATTCGTACGTAATGCATGTGCCGGCATCAATCACCAAGATATTTCTGCCAGGAAACTGTTCGTTAGCAGCTACTACAGCCGCCATACGGTCATAGCCCAATGTCTGAGGAGTCTCATACAGATTTTCCACCGGTAGCGGAGTCTTTTCATTCAGCCAGAGCACCGGTATAGGAAGTAATGCTAACTGCGCCAACACCTGTTCGCTCAAGTCTATTACGGTTGCAACAATCGCCTTTTCAAAGTGATATTTATGATAAATATCTTTCAGATGCTCCAAATTCTGTTTGGAGTCATATACCACTTCCAAAAGTGAAAAGCCGTCAAAGACAGCTACTTTTGCTACCGTATTTCCAATATCAATAACGAGATTCACTGAATACTGATTATTTTTCCGGGCGCAAAGATACTATTTTAATTGAATTGGTTTTCTTTTTTCTATCAATATTCGTCATTAGCGTAAAGGAAGTCGAATGTAGCTTGATTATACTCAAATATTTCTTCTGGTTTAAAAAATCTTTTCAACTCCACTTCTGCTGCTTCAAGCGAATCGGAGGCATGCACTATATTCTCCTGGAAACTCATGCTGTAATCTCCACGAATAGTACCGGGAGCAGCCTTCCTGCCGTTGGTGGGACCTGCCAGTGTTCTTACAGCTCCAATCGCATCCACTCCCTCAAAACAACACACAATGACCGGGCATGCCATCATTGAATCCTTCACACGCTGAAAGAACGGCTTTGCACTTAAGTGAGCATAATGCTCATTGAGTATTTCATCCGTCAGCTGCACCATCTTCATACCGGCTAAACGTAAGCCTTTGCGTTCAAATCTATTTGTGATCTCACCTACCAACCCTCTTTGCAGGGTGCATGGTTTCAAAATGACCAGTGTTTTCTCCATCATAATAGTCGATTCTTTTTTAAAGTTATAAAACAACTCTTTCCAAAAATACTATTTTTCCATGAAATACGATCTTCGTTGGGTCTTTTTTATGTAAATCAGGGAAAAAGGGATAAATTAAGTAATACGAATCAGGAGTTGAATTGATTCATATCTTTTCGGTTTTGAGGGAAAGTTGACAAGTTAACTTTCCCGTTTTAATATTTTAGAAGAGGATACAATAAAAAGTTAGCATTATTTTACTCCCACTACTATCACTTTGAAGATAAATTATTAATAATAAAAACATTAAGTATGAGTGAGAGTAACTTTTAAGAGTGAGAGTAAGGGCGTTACTCTCACTTTGTCTCGTCCTATAAACAAGGCATTCACCTGCTTTACATCAGGGATTATTTCGCTTATCCTTAGGAACAATCAGCTGTCAACCTTGGTCAACAGGCTTATCAACGATGGTTGACGAGCTCATCAATCTTGGTTGATAAGCCTGTTGACCAAGGTTGACAGCCAATGAAGCTTACTATAAAAAAATACCACAATAAGTATGCTGGATTAAGACAACCACTCATCATCCCTCCCAATCACCTGAATTTCCGGTCTGATATTGAGTCAGCAGAAAAGAGATAAATCTCTATAAAAAAATGCTTAAGAAATAAAGGAATGCCTCGTCAGCCAAAGATAAACTAAAGAAATTGCTGTAAGAATGAAAAAGATTACAGTCTTTTTGCCTAATTTTGCAGCATGAAACGAAAACTACTCATTTCCGTATATTTCATACTTTGTTCTCTTTGCCCGCACATAGCCACTGCCCAAGAACAAACGCCGCGGGAAAAGATAACCGATTCGATCCGCATCAGCCTGCTGACCTGCGCCTCGGGTGGAGAAATATATTCTCTTTTCGGGCATACTGCCATCCGCTACGAAAACTTTACCCGGAATATCGACGCTGTTTTCAACTATGGCATGTTCAATTTCAATGCTCCCAACTTCATTCTCCGCTTCGCTTTAGGAGAGACAGACTACCAGTTAGGAGCTACCAATTACGAGCACTTTGTAGCCGAATACAACTACCTGGGACGGGACGTATGGCAACAAACACTGAACCTTACTCCGGACGAAAAGGAGCATTTGTTTAATCTGCTTCAGGAAAACTATCGCCCGGAAAACCGTGAGTATCGTTACAACTTCTTCTACGACAACTGCGCCACCCGACCGCGCGACCAAATAGAAAAAGCCATCGACGGTTCTCTGCAATATGCTGACAATATGACCGACAATAACACGGGAGTTTCTTTCCGTGATTTACTGCATAAATACAGTGAGGGGCATCCCTGGTCACGTTTTGGCATGGATATGTGCATGGGTAGCGAAGCTGACAAGCCTATCAACCGAAGACTGATGATGTTCGTCCCTTTCTATGTACAAGAGTACTTCAATACAGCCCAAATCATAGACAAAGAGGGAAAAGCACGCCCGCTGATATCCTCTGAAGAGAAAATAGTAGAAACCGGACTGACAGCTGCCGACCACCGCTCCAGTGGTATTACCCCGATGCAATCGGCCTTGCTGCTGTTCATCCTGGTAACTGCCGCCACTATCTACGGTATCCGACGCCGGAAAACCCTCTGGGGACTGGATTTAATCTTGTTCTTCTGTGCCGGAATAGCCGGATGCATCCTTGCTTTCCTGGCCTTATTCTCCCAGCATCCGGCAGTAAGCCCCAACTATTTACTGTTTGTATTCCACCCGTTGCACCTATTTTGTCTCCCGTGGATGATAAATAAGGTGAGAAAACGACAAAAAAGTCGGTACATGGTACTTAATTTCATCGTTTTAACACTTTTTATACTGCTTTGGGCGATAATACCGCAAAGATTTGACTTAGCTGTATTACCTTTGGCACTTTGTTTGCTAGTACGTTCAGCAAGCAATCTTATTTTGACATCGAAAAAGAGATAAATGAAAAAGGGACTGATAACTTCCATACTCGCATTAACTTTCACCGGTCTGCAAGCCCAACCGCTGCCTGCCACTCCTAAATTAGTGGTAACGTTGACGATTGACCAGCTGCGCACCGACTACATGGAAGCATTCTCTTCCCTGTACGGAGAAAAAGGGTTCAAAAGACTGATGCGCGAAGGCAAGGTTTTCTATCAAACCGAGTTTCCCTTCAGCGGAACAGACCGCGCCTCTGCCATTGCCGCCATTTACAGCGGTACGACGCCCTCAATGAACGGCATCATCTCCCAGCAATGGATGAATGCAAATACATTGCGCCCGATGAACTGTGTGGACGACCCCGCTTTTATGGGAAACTTCACCGACGAGAGCTCCTCTCCTTCCCAATTACTGACTTCCACCATTGCCGATGAACTGAAAGTAGCTACCCGCAACAAAGGTATGGTATATGCCATTGCCCCCTCGCGCGATGCAGCTATCCTTGCCGCCGGACACTCCGGAAACGGTGCGTTCTGGTTGAATGAAAACACCGGTAAGTGGTGCAGTACTACATATTACAGCGAATTCCCATGGTGGGTGAGCCAATACAATGAACGGCAATCACCCGATTTTCGCATCCGCGATATGGTGTGGGAACCGATATATCCTATAAATAGATATACGTTCCTGCCCGAATGGCGGGATCAACCCTTTAAATATAAGTTCGACAGCGAACGGATCAATAAATTCCGCCGGCTGATTACCAGTCCCTTCATCAATGATGAGGTAAACTTACTCACAGAGGAACTTCTGGAAAAGAGTACGCTTGCCAAAGATGAGATACCGGATTTGCTGGCACTGACTTATTATGCAGGAAACTACAATCATAAGAGTACGCAGGAGTGTGCCATGGAAATGCAGGATACATACGTACGCCTGGACCGCAGTATCGGCTCCCTACTCGACCTCATCGACCGCAAAGTAGGTTTGCACAATGTCATTTTCTGCATTGCATCTACGGGATACGCCGACCCGGAAGCACCGGACCTTGGCCTGTACCGCATCCCGGGCGGGGAATTCTACCTGAATCGCTGTGCCACCTTGCTGAATATGTATCTGATGGCTACGTATGGCGAAGGACAATACGTAGAAACCTACTATAACCAGCAGATTTATCTTAACCATAAATTAATAGAGAGTAAGCAACTGAATTTAGCGGAAATACAAAATAAATCCGCCGACTTCCTGATACAGTTCAGCGGAGTGAATGAAGCTTATTCCGCCCATCGCTTATTATCAGGTCCTTGGTCGCCCCAGATTGAACTGGCACGCAACGGTTTCCATCGTAAGCGTTCCGGCGACCTGCTGATAGACGTGTTGCCCGGCTGGACTATCGTAGAAGAAAATGTCACAGATAGCCGCGTGGTGCGTCATGCAGATGTGCCTGCTCCACTCATCTTCCTAGGTGGTGGTATAAAACCCGAAACCATACGGGTTCCTGTCAATATTACCCGCATAGCCCCTACCCTGTCAAGTGCGATGCGCATCCGCGCCCCGAACGCTTGTACAGCTACTCCACTGAACTTTTAAGCTGAAAACACATCTTACTTGGCAAATCAAGTGAAATGTTAACGAAGTGAATCGAAAGTTGAGTGTTTTACTCAAAAAACAATTCGTAAACTTCTCGTAAATCAGCATTTTAATGTAACTTTGTACCCGCATTCAAGGCAAAGTTACACCCGAACTAATTAAGCAAATAATAATAAAAACAAATATATAATGGGATTTAATGAATTTTTAAGCTCGATTTTCGGCAACAAATCCACACGCGACATGAAAGAAATTCAGCCGTGGGTGGACAAAATCAAAGCCGCTTACCCGGAAGTTGCCAAACTCGATAATGACGCCCTTCGCGCCAAGACGGAAGAACTGAAAACCTACATCTACAACTCGGCTACCGAGCAACGCGCTAAAGTAGAAGAACTGAAAGCAGGTATCGAAGCTATTGAACTGGAAAACCGTGAAGAGGTTTTCGCACAGATAGACAAACTGGAGAAAGAAATACTGGAATGCTACGAAAAAGCACTCGATGAGGTACTGCCCGTAGCTTTCTCTATCGTAAAAGAAACAGCAAAACGTTTCTCTGAAAACGAAGAAATTGTAGTGACTGCTACTGAATTCGACCGTCAGCTGGCTGCTACGAAAGATTTCGTACGTATTGAAGATGACAAGGCTATCTATCAGAATCACTGGTTGGCTGGTGGTGCAGAAGTTACCTGGAACATGGTACACTACGATGTACAGTTATTCGGTGGTGTGGTATTGCACAAAGGTAAGATCGCCGAAATGGCAACGGGTGAAGGTAAGACGTTGGTGGCTACCCTTCCGGTATTCCTGAATGCATTGACCGGAAACGGCGTGCATGTGGTAACTGTGAATGACTACCTGTCTAAACGTGACTCCGAGTGGATGGGGCCTCTTTACATGTTCCACGGTTTAAGTGTGGACTGTATCGACAAGCACCAGCCTAACTCTGACGCACGTCGCAAAGCTTATATGGCAGATATCACATTCGGTACGAACAACGAATTCGGTTTCGACTACCTGCGTGATAACATGGCTATCAGCCCGAAAGACCTTGTACAACGCCGGCACAATTATGCCATCGTCGATGAGGTGGACTCCGTATTGATTGACGATGCCCGTACACCGTTGATCATTTCAGGCCCTGTACCTAAAGGTGAAGACCAATTGTTCGAACAGCTCCGCCCACTGGTGGAACGTCTGGTAGAAGCACAGAAGAAACTGGCTACCCAATACCTGGCCGATGCCAAACGCCTCATTGCTTCCAATGACAAAAAAAAACAGGAAGAAGGTTTCCTTGCCTTGTTCCGCAGCCATAAGGCTTTGCCGAAGAACAAGCCTCTGATCAAATATCTGAGTGAACAGGGGATCAAAGCAGGCATGCTGAAGACCGAGGAAATCTACATGGAACAGAATAACAAACGTATGCACGAAGCAACCGACCCGTTGTACTTCGTCATCGAGGAAAAACTGAACAGCGTAGATTTGACAGATAAAGGTGTGGATCTGATTACCGGAAATTCGGAAGACCCTACTCTCTTCGTATTGCCTGATATAGCCGCACAACTGTCTGAACTGGAAAACGAAACCAACTTGACAGATGAGGAACGTCTGGCCAAGAAAGATGAGTTGCTGACAAATTATGCTATCAAATCCGAACGGGTTCATACCATCAACCAACTGTTGAAGGCTTATACCATGTTCGAGAAGGACGATGAATACGTTGTGATTGACGGTCAGGTGAAAATTGTAGACGAGCAGACAGGCCGTATCATGGAAGGTCGCCGCTACTCCGACGGTCTGCACCAGGCTATCGAAGCCAAGGAAAACGTAAAAGTGGAAGCTGCCACACAGACATTCGCCACCATTACGTTGCAGAATTACTTCCGTATGTACCACAAGCTCTCGGGTATGACCGGTACTGCCGAAACGGAAGCAGGCGAACTTTGGGACATCTACAAACTGGATGTAGTGGTGATTCCTACCAACCGCCCCATTGCCCGTAAAGATATGAACGACCGCGTTTACAAGACGAAACGCGAGAAATATAAAGCAGTCATCGAAGAAATCGAACAGTTGGTACAAGCCGGACGCCCTGTCTTGGTGGGTACTACATCTGTAGAAATCTCCGAAATGCTGAGCAAGATGTTGACTATGCGCAAGATTGAGCACAGCGTGTTGAATGCCAAGTTGCACCAGAAAGAAGCGGACATCGTTGCCAAAGCCGGTTTGAGTGGAACTGTGACCATCGCTACCAATATGGCCGGTCGTGGTACGGATATCAAGCTGAGCCCGGAAGTGAAAGCTGCGGGTGGTTTGGCAATTATCGGTACGGAGCGCCATGAGTCCCGTCGTGTAGACCGCCAGTTGCGCGGACGTGCCGGACGTCAGGGTGACCCGGGTTCTTCCGTATTCTTCGTGTCACTGGAAGACGACCTGATGCGTCTGTTCTCCTCCGACCGCATTGCCGGTGTGATGGACCGCCTCGGCTTCAAGGAAGGTGAAATGATCGAGCACAAGATGATCTCCAACTCCATTGAGCGTGCACAGAAGAAGGTGGAAGAAAACAACTTCGGTATCCGTAAACGCTTGCTGGAATATGATGACGTAATGAACAAACAACGTACCGTTGTGTATACCAAACGTCGTCATGCCTTGATGGGTGAGCGTATCGGCATGGACATCGTGAACATGATCTGGGATCGTGTTGCCGCTGCTGTTGAAGCTCCCGACTACGAAAACTGCAAAATGGACTTCCTGCAAACACTCGCTATGGAAACTCCGTTCAACGAAGAGCAGTTCCGTAACGAGAAGAAAGAGAAACTTGCAGAAGAAGCATTCAATGCAGCCATGGATCTGTTCAAGCGCAAGACTGACCGCATGGCACAGATTGCTTATCCGGTTATCAAACAGGTGTATGAGACTCAGGGACATATGTATGAAAATATCCTTATCCCCATTACAGATGGCAAGCGTATGTACAATATCTCCTGCAGCCTGAAAGCCGCCTACGAAAGCGAATGTAAGGAGGTAGTGAAAGCTTTTGAAAAATCTATCTTGCTGCACGTCATTGACGAGGCATGGAAAGAAAACTTGCGTGAGTTGGATGAATTGAAACATTCTGTGCAGAATGCAAGCTACGAACAGAAAGACCCGTTATTGATTTACAAGCTGGAGTCTGTCAATCTGTTTGATACAATGGTTAATAAGATCAACAACCAGACTGTTTCTATCCTGATGCGTGGACAAATTCCGGTACAGGAGCCACAGGAAATTCAGCAGGCTGCTCCCGAACAGAAGCAGGACATGAGCAAATACCGTGAACAAAAACAGGAACTGAATGATCCGAATCAACAGGCTGCCGCCCAACAGGATACACGTGAGCAAGTGAAACGTGAACCGATTCGTGCGGAAAGAACTGTAGGACGTAATGATCCTTGTCCTTGTGGAAGTGGTAAGAAGTATAAGAACTGTCACGGAAAAAATATGTAATGAGAGGAGTGATAAGGTGATAGAGTGATAAGTATACCAAACATTAATCGCTTATCACTCTATCGCCCTCTCCCAATCACTAATAAAAGCCTCAAACGGTTAAAATCTGTTTGAGGCTTTTATATATCCATACAAAAGTGTATTTTTGTTATTCTTAGATAAAGAACAAGCCTATGACTAAGTATTCGCATCTCTTAGGGATCTGTTGTGCTCTGCTACTTGGCGGTTGTCAGACCGTAGAGCAATTATCCATCGACTATATGCTGCCGGCAGAAGTTAGCTTCCCGCCCAGCCTAAAACGTGTAGCCGTGGTAAATAATATGCCATCCATCCCGGACAACAAGCTGATCGTAGAAGAAACGGATGAAAAGAAAAAAGATGAGACGGAAATTGCCCGCAAAACAAAATACTTCAACGGAAATTCTAAAATAACCACTGAGGCACTGGCTGAAGCACTTGCCAACGAAAACTATTTCGACGAAGTCGTTATTTGCGATTCTATGTTACGGGCCAATGATATGATTCCCCGCGAAAGTACCCTCAGTAAAAGTGAAGTGGAAAGTCTTATCGAAAGCCTGGATGTCGATTTCCTGATAGCTTTGGAAAATATACAACTACGCTCTCTCCGCAAAATTGAATACCTGCGCGAGTGGGGTGTTTATGCCGGAACCATAGACGTAAAGGTATACCCTACCGTAAAAGTATACCTGCCTAACCGAAATGGCCCGATGGTAACAATCAATACCAACGATAGTATTTTCTGGGATTATGCTGCCCCCAGCATAGCTCAGGCCGGTGCAGGGCTCATCAGTGAAACAGAAATGCTGAAAGAAGCTTCTGAATTTGCCGGCACCGTGCCTGTAAAGTATATGCTGCCACATTGGAAAACATCTTCCCGTTATCTGTTTACAAGCGGTTCCGTGAATATGCGTGATGCAGCCGTTTATGTTCGTGAAAACAACTGGCAACAGGCCATTGAGCTTTGGAAACAGACTTACGAGAAGAAGAAAAAGGGAAAACAGAAAATGTATGCGGCATATAACGTGGCTTTAGGATATGAAATGCAAGATAGCATTCAGGCAGCGGAAGAATGGGCATTAAAAGCGCAAAAAGAAGCATACGACATAGACAAGATAGAAGAGAAAAAAGAGCAGGGAGGAATAGACATCAGCGACGTTCCCAACTACTTTGCAGTAACCCGCTATTTAAATGAATTACAAGAACGAAAAGAGGGAATGACACGATTGAATGTCCAAATGGAACGATTTAAGAATGATTTTTAATCAAATGATGCAAGGGTAATTATTTTTTTTATACCTTTGAACATCCATTAAGAAAGAATACCTATTATGAAACTGAGCCAAGCATCTTTATCACTCTTAGAAAAGACCATAAGACAAGCAGTCAGTAAATACACTTGCGGCTGCGAGCAAACCATTGTGACCGACATTCATCTGCAAGCTAACCAGAATTCCGGCGAACTGTCTATATTCGACGATGAAGACGAGTATCTGGCGTGTGCCTCTATCGAGGAATGGATGACGTATGATGGAGATGATTTCTACGAAAATGTAGAACGTATTCTTTCTACATTACTTAATAGCATGAAGAATGGCGGTGACTTCGACAAACTGGCCATTCTGAAACCTTACTCTTTCGTATTAGTGGATGATGAAAAGGAGACAATTGCAGAGTTATTGCTGATGGATGATGATACATTGCTCGTGAATGAAGAACTACTGAAAGGTCTGGATGAAGAGTTGGATTCTTTTCTGAAAGAACTATTGGAAAAGTAATAGCATTTGAATTATAAAAAATAAATTAGCCCTTGCAGTAGTTGAATATTGCAAGGGCTAATTCGTTTATAGTAAAGATCCGGGAGAACTCCCGGACCAAAAGGTTTATTTCTTCAGCGCAGCAATACTCTCTTTCAGAGAGTTGATAATGCTTTCCGCATCCGCCTGCTTCTTACGTTCCAGTTCAAGGACAGCGGCAGGAGCATTATTCACAAATTTCTCATTGCTCAGCTTCTTCATGACGCCTTGCAGGAAACCTTCTTTGTGCTTCAATTCAGCTTCCATACGGGCTATTTCAGCTTCTACATCAATCATATTACCCAGAGGTACGGCATATTCCGTAGTTCCTACCATGAATGAAGCAGCACCCTCGGTTTTAGCATCCACTACATCAATTGCTGTAAGGTTACACATCTTTAGGATCACCGCACTGAATTCAGCAACCGGATTTTCACCCACTACCTGTAATGTCAACGGTTCCTTTTGAGCTATATTCTTCTGCAAACGGATAGAGCGAATGTTACTGATCACCTCTTTCACCACTTCAAATTGCCGAATAGTATCAGCATCTACATAAGTATTTATAGTCAAAGGACATACCATAAGACTTTCACCTTCTTCGCGCTCATACATCTGCTGCCAGAGTTCTTCGGTAATGAACGGCATGAACGGATGAAGCAAATGAAGCAGATTATCAAAATAAGAAATCGCAGCACTATGAATTGAACTGTGGATACCTTGTCCATAAGCCGGCTTTATCATTTCGAGGTACCAGGAAGAGAATTCATCCCAGAATAATTTATAAACAGCCATAAGAGCTTCGCTCAAACGGTATTTACTAAACAAGTCAGCTACCTCGGCAGCAACCTCATTCTGCTTGGATTCAAACCAGCAAGATGCCAGTCTTGCTGCTTCCGGTACAGGCTGACTGTCATCAATTGTCCAGCCACTTACCAAGCGGTAAGCATTCCATATCTTGTTACAGAAGTTACGTCCCTGTTCACAAAGGGCATCATCGAACAAGATATCATTCCCGGCAGGAGCAGCCAGCATCATACCCATACGCACACCATCGGCACCAAACTTCTCAATCAGTTCCAACGGGTCGGGAGAATTGCCGAGGGACTTGGACATCTTACGTCCCAACTTGTCACGAACGATACCCGTAAAGTACACATTCTTGAACGGCATCTTTCCTTCATATTCATAACCTGCCATAATCATGCGGGCTACCCAGAAGAAAATGATATCCGGACCGGTTACCAGGTCACTTGTCGGGTAGTAGTAACTGATTTCCTCATTACCCGGATTATTAATACCGTCAAACAAAGAGATGGGCCACAACCAGGAAGAGAACCAAGTATCCAGACAGTCTTCATCCTGACGAAGGTCTTCCATAGTCAGGGCCGGATTACCGGTCTTCTCTTTTGCCAGTTTCAGAGCTTCTTCTTCAGTAGCTGCTACCACATATCCACCTTCCGGAAGGAAGTATGCCGGAATGCGATGTCCCCACCACAACTGACGGCTGATACACCAGTCTTTGATGTTCTCCATCCAGTAACGATAGGTATTCTTATACTTGGCAGGATAGAATTTCAGCTCGTCATTCATCACAGGAGGCAATGCCATATCTGCAAAATGCTGCATCTTGAGGAACCACTGCATAGAAAGCTTCGGCTCTATAACTACGTTGGTACGCTCGGAATAACCTACCTTATTGGTATAGGCTTCCACCTTATCCAACAGACCGGCAGCATCCAAGTCTTTCTCAATCTGTTTACGAACATCAAAGCGATCCATACCGATATAAAGACCGGCAGCCTCGCTCAATGTACCATTATCGTTGAAGATATCGATGCTTGGCAAGTTATACTTTTCACCCAGCATATAGTCGTTCACATCATGCGCAGGAGTTACTTTCAGACAACCTGTACCGAACTCAATATCCACATAATCATCTTCAATCACCGGGATAACACGATTTACCAAAGGAACGATTACTTTCTTACCTTTCAGCCATTCGTTCTTCGGGTCGTTCGGATTGATACACATAGCGGTATCACCCATGATCGTTTCAGGACGGGTAGTAGCTACCACGGCATAACGTCCTTCCGCATCACCTTCTACTTTATAGCGCAGATAATACAGTTTACCATGCTCTTCCTTGTAGATAACTTCTTCATCGGAAAGGGCAGTCAAAGCCTTCGGATCCCAGTTTACCATACGTACACCACGGTAAATCAATCCCTTATTGTAAAGGTCTACAAATACTTTCAATACACTTTCGCTACGCTTTTCGTCCATAGTGAAAGCGGTGCGGTCCCAATCACAGGAAGCACCGAGTTTACGCAGCTGCTTCAGGATGATGCCACCATGTTCATCTGTCCACTCCCAGGCATGCTTCAGGAATTCATCACGAGTAAGATCCGTCTTCTTGATACCTTGTGCAGCCAGCTTATTTACTACCTTCGCTTCCGTAGCGATAGAAGCGTGGTCAGTACCCGGTACCCAGCAGGCATTTTTACCTTCCATACGGGCACGGCGTACCAGAATATCTTGAATGGTATTATTAAGCATGTGTCCCATGTGGAGCACGCCGGTGACGTTAGGGGGCGGAATGACGATGGTGTAAGGCTCACGACCATCGGGTTTTGAACTGAATAATTTGTGGTCCAACCAATATTGGTACCACTTTCCCTCTACGTCAGCAGGGTTGTACTTACTTGCTAATTCCATATCTTTTAAATCTGTATATAATTTATTTTATCGCGAATAACGGGCGCAAAATTACTAAATTAAATTCAAATCTTGCCACCCTCCGGCGCTTTCTGTGCAGAGAACGACAATTTATAACCTTCATAAAGAGCAATTCCATAAAATACGATTGTCATGGAAGCCATATTTTCTATTACCACAGACATCACTTCACTATAACTGGCATCGAAAAGGACGTCCATAAAAGAGACTTCATATTCTTTGGCCACCAGACCTACGATAGAGAAGAAATCTCCCATCACACAGCTTATCAACGCCAAAGCAGCACCAATAATGCCGAATATTGGGCGTATTCCTTTCCCCTGGCGCATCGCAAATCCTACCAGGAAACCGACACCAATGGCCATATATCCCATCTGATATCCGGTAGAAATAGAAATCAAAGCCCAAGCCACAGCACCTGCAATGCATGCCAGCACTCCGAACAATACAGCTTTCGGTAAATTCTCCTCAGCCAACAGTTTTTCCCTGTCTACATATCCCGAATAATCTTCAGGCTTAGGAGTGGGAGCCATTTTCTCCAGCTCTTCATCTTTCTGATAGCTTTCACATTCACCTACAAATGCAGGAATAGCCCCGGTACGCTTGCAAACCAGTCCTCTGCCATTCACGAAATCGCGTGAAACGCAATTACGGCAATAGCGTTCAATGTCATTTTGATCAGTCATAATTACAGTGTCTAATGTCGTTACTTAAGTTGCTTATTAATAGTTTTTTTTGCAAATATAAAGCTAATTTCCTACGTGACATTTAATAAATGTATATTTTTGCCTTTCAAATAAATTTGCGATGAAATATAAGCTGAAGATTCGTTATATCGTGCTATGCACACTCTTGTTAGTAGTCTGGACCACACAGCTCATTCCGGCTATGGGAAAAATATATGCACACAGCGTATATCCTGTCATAGCTTATATTCTTTCGTCTTTCTCCCGCCTCATTCCCTTTGCCATAGGCGACTTATTCATAGCCCTCAGCATTGCGGGCGTACTCCTCTACCCTGCCTATGCCCGCCGCTTTCAGAAGAAAAAATGGAAACGCATCTTGCTGAATGATATTGAATATCTGTTATGGATATACGTCTGGTTCTATCTGACTTGGGGACTTAATTATTCACAGCCCAATTTCTACCAACGGACAAAGATTCCTTATACCGCATACACTCCCGAAAACTTCCGGAACTTTGTTGATGATTACGTTGACAAACTGAATGGATCGTATGTAGATGTAACCACTATCAACAAGGACCTTATCCGCCGGGAAACAGTTCGCGGATACAATCAGATCAGTGATACGCTGGGTGTACATCATCCTTTCCATAAGTCACCACGAGTGAAGACAATGCTTTTCACTCCGCTGATTTCCATGGTGGGCGTCACCGGTAGCATGGGACCTTTCTTCTGCGAATTTACTTTGAATGGAGATCTGCTCCCTTCACAGTATCCTGCCACGTATGCGCATGAACTGGCACATTTATTGGGCATTTCCAGCGAAGCGGAAGCCAACTTCTACGCTTATCAGGTCTGTACCCGTTCGCAAGCGCGAGGTATCCGTTTCTGCGGATACTTTTCAGTGCTGGGACACGTACTTGTCAATGCCCGCCGCCTGATGGATGAAGAAGAATACAAAGAGCTCTTCAACCGGATACGTCCCGAAATCATAGAACTGGCTAAAAGTAATCAGGAATACTGGACGGAAAAATACAGTCCACTCATCGGAGATATACAAGACTGGATATACGACCTGTACCTGAAAGGAAACAAGATACAAAGTGGCCGCAAGAACTACTCCGAAGTAGTCGGTTTGCTTATATCCTATTATACACATTGCAATAAATAACCCTATAAAGATATGTTACATACAAGAAAAGAACAGATGGAAGCCTTCGGACGCTTCCTGGACATACTCGACGAACTCCGCGAGAAATGTCCCTGGGACCGCAAGCAGACTAACGAAAGTCTGCGTCCCAACACCATTGAAGAAACTTATGAACTTTGTGACGCCTTGATACGTGACGATAAAAATGATATCTGCAAAGAGCTGGGAGACGTCTTGCTACACGTAGCTTTCTACGCAAAGATCGGTTCCGAGAAAGGCGATTTTGACATGAAAGATGTATGCGATCACCTTTGCGAGAAATTAATCTTCCGCCATCCCCATGTGTTCGGTGACGTAAAAGCAGATACTGCCGGACAAGTTTCCGAAAACTGGGAACAACTAAAGTTAAGAGAGAAAGGTGGAAACAAGAGTGTGTTGAGTGGTGTTCCTGCCGCCCTCCCTTCACTCATCAAGGCTTACCGTATTCAGGACAAAGCCCGCAACGTCGGCTTCGACTGGGAAGAACGGGAACAAGTATGGGATAAGGTAAAAGAAGAAATCCAGGAGTTTCAGACAGAAGTGGCCAATATGGATAAGGACAAAGCAGAAGCCGAATTCGGGGATGTACTATTCAGCCTCATCAATGCCGCACGCCTCTACAAGATCAATCCGGATAATGCATTAGAGCACACTAACCAGAAATTTATCAACCGCTTTAATTATCTGGAAGCACATACCATCAAGGAAGGCAAAAACTTGCATGATATGACTCTGGAAGAGATGGACGTCCTCTGGAACGAAGCTAAAAAGCTGGAAAAATAAAAACTCAAATGCATAGGACTGCGAAGATTCACACTTGCGGCTGCGAAGGTCATCACTTATACAAGTGAAGGCTTACATTCCCGCAAGTGTAAGCCTTCGCAGCCGCATGTATCGGCTATAGACGAAAAAAGGAGCCGAAGCTCCTAATATTCTGTTATTTTTTCTTTCCTTGCGGTTTTTGAGGTTCTCCACCTTTATGATGCATCCCCTTCAGCAACTCACGGTTAAAACGCATTTCAGCACGCTGTACTAAATATATCTTTTTGTTCGAAAGTATCTTCTTGAACTTCTCATAGTAAGTTTTCTCCAGACGGTTGGTAGCAATACGAGCATCGTATACACCTTCTAAAATCTCATTATATTGCGCTTCGGTCGTCTTTTCATCCCTTCCTTTTCGAAGTAAGTTCCATGCCTCATCATTCAGTTGCTTTTTGCGATCCTGTAATTCAAAATAAACAGGAAAGAATTTAGCGGCTTCTTCCTTAGTCAATCCGGCTTTCTCAGTGATATACGCTTTCTGCTTGGCGCGGAATTCGTCAGGAGACAAATGTTGATTACATCCGTCCATAGCCCATGACAAGGGGATGAAACAGCACATCACAATAAACAAAACAATCAACTTTTTCATTTTCTTCTCATACAGTTAAGTTGTTACTCACATCACTCTGCACCGGCGTCTGTGAGATAGACATACAGCGAATAATCATCCAGCATGGAATTATCCAGCACAGCACTGATATATTCATCAGAAACAACTTCGGTTTCAGGTTCGTCCATCGCTATCCGGTTGTTAACAGGTGTACGGTCAGTAGAAGCAACGCGGATAATCAATGCTGCACCGGCAAACATGGCAGTCATATATACCCATGGCTTAATTCTCTCCCACTTCGTAGGTTCTCTCTTAATAATTGCAGGTGTTTCCTTTTCGGGAAGCCGGCTCATCACCTCTGAAGTAAGATTCTCAAAGTATCCGTCAGGAACACGGAAAACATTTTCCTTCCCTACCTTCTTCAATATGTTATCTTCTTCTTTCATAAGCTTTTTTCCTCTCTGTTAGGTTAGACTATGTTTTGGGGTAAAGGTTTAAACCTCTCCCTCCAAAAACTTCTCGATTTTTTTCACGGCATGATGATAAGAGGCTTTCAGAGCGCCGACAGATGTGCCGAAGATGTCGGACATCTCCTCGTATTTCATTTCCTGATAATACTTTAAGTTGAATACCATACGTTGTTTTTCCGGCAGTGTAAGCAATGCTTTCTGTAGAGACTTCTGTGCTCGGTCTCCGGAGAAATAGGGATCGCTTTCCAGCTTCTGAAGTGCAGAAGCATCTTCATCATCGATAGAAACAGTAGTTACAGCGCGTTGTTTATTTAGGAAAGTCAAACATTCATTCAAAGCGATGCGATAGAGCCAGGTAGAAAGCTTCGCATCTCCACGGAAATAATCGATATTGGTCCATGCCTTAATGAACGTGTTCTGAAGCAAGTCATTGGCATCTTCATGCAAAAGTACCATACGACGGATCTGCCAGTATAATTGTTCGCTATATTGCGCAACAATCAACTCAAACCCTCGCTTTTGTGTACTTTCATCTTGTAGAAGCTCCAGCACTTCGCGTTCATTATAGGAAGGATTCATAAGTATCTATTCCGTTTTGTTTATTTGATTACCACTTTCCGCACGACATTCCCAATCTTAAAGATGTAATAACCTTTAGGCAAATTCACCTGAACGGTGACATCCGTAGAGTCAATGCGTATCGTGGTAAGTTTCACGCCTACAATATTGTAGACTTCCATCTGGGAGCCGGGTTCTGCATTCTGCACACGTACCCGGTTATCCGCCGAAACAGTCAGCACAATAGTAGAAGACGGCTGCTCTTTCTGAGCCGTTTCCTGCTTCCGACCGTCCTGCGCCCATGCCACGGACTGCGACGAAAAAGTCAACAAAAAGAAAAAACAGTAGAGTAACTTTCTCATCTATAAGCCTATGTTTTCAGATTATTCCGTACAAATATACGGCATTCGGTTCGATAAAACAAAAAACAGACGGTTAAATGATAAATTAGGGGCTATGCCGCTAATTTAAGTTACGAGCTACGGGATACAAGATACAAGTACTTTGCAGCGTGAAAGTAGCTTTATTTCCCTCCTAAGAGAAGAATAATTAAAATAAACAACTAAGCAGAAAGCAAAATTAGGCAGAGCGTAGCGAATCAACTGGAACAGTGTTCGTTACGCTCTGTTTTGCTTTATATTGCAACAGGCAAAAAAGCATATTTAGGCAGAACACGGCAGTAGTTTCGTTACTATCCCGTTACTTGAATAACGATGTGGATTGTTTGCTATCCGGTTCTTTTTCAGCGTATTGCGTAGTTTTGCATACCGTCCGGTAACTCAATGATAACTAATTTTGTAACCAGAAAAAACATTGAGTTATGAGGTCAACATTTAAGATTTTGTTCTATGTGAAGAAAGGCAGTGAAAAACCTAACGGAAACCTGCCTTTGATGTGCCGTATTACAGTGGACGGCGAGGTCAAACAGTTCAGTTGTAAAATGGACGTTCCGCTCCGCTTGTGGGATGTAAAGAACAACCGGGCACCGGGAAAGAGCGCGGAAGCGCAGAAAATCAACCGCGCTGTAGACCGTATCCGCGTAGAGGTAAACCGCCGTTATCAGGAATTGATGCAAACGGACGGCTATGTTACCGCCACCAAGTTGAAAAACGCCTATCTCGGAATCGGGATAAAGCAGGAAACGCTACTGAAACTATTCGAACAGCACAATGCCGAGTTTGAGAAGAAAGTAGGCTATAGCCGTGCGCAGGGTACATTCTCCCGCTACCGTACCGTTTGCAAGCACGTCCGGGAGTTCCTTTCCTTTTCCTATCACCGGGAGGATATACCCCTCAAGGAATTAAGCCTGACGTTTATCAACGATTTCGAATACTTCCTGCGCGAAGAGAAGAAATGCCGTACCAATACCGTGTGGGGATACATGATTGTATTAAAGCATATCATTTCCATAGCACGGAATACGGGTTTATTACCGTTCAATCCCTTTGCGGGATATATCAACAGTCCCGAAAGCGTGGACAGGGGATATCTTACGGAAGAGGAAATACAGACGCTTATAGAGGCTCCGATGAAAAACAAAACATACGAACTGGTGCGCGACCTCTTCGTTTTTTCTATTTTCACGGGCTTGGCGTATTCAGACGTAAAAAAACTCACCACCGACAACCTGCAAACGTTCTTTGACGGCAATCTATGGATTATTACCCGCAGGCGTAAGACCAACACCGATTCTAATATCCGGCTGTTGGACGTTCCCAAACGAATAATAGAGAAATACAAAGGCTTATCGGGCGATAACCATGTTTTTCCTGTTCCGAGCAATAGCTGCTGCAACGAAAAGCTGAAAAAGATAGGTGTACAATGCGGATTCAAAGTAAGGCTGACCTACCACGTTGCACGACATACCGCGGCAACGACCTTGCTTTTATCTCACGGCGTACCTATCGAAACCGTGAGCCGTATTCTCGGACATACCAATATTAAGACCACCCAGATTTATGCGAAGATAACCAACCAGAAGATAAGCCGGGATATGGAAACTCTTTCGCATAAGTTGGAGGGTATGGAGAAAAATATATGCGAAGCTATCTAAACTCTGTACACCCTGCACAGCAGATATACACCGCTCACTATGCAAATTGTATGGTGAGTGGTGTTTTAACAAACGCTGCTATCAGGGTTTACCCGCAGCGACCCCGGAGGGCTTTTAAAGAAAAGCCGTAGCTTATTAGGGCATTTTTTTTACGCATCCGTTTCACTACTGCTAAAAATGCCCCAATAAGCCAAAGGTTTTCCCCCTTTGGAATCTCCCTTAGCGGTCTTTCGACCGCAGTCGCCCCCGGCGACTATAGACGGTATAAATAACCGTATCGCAACAAATTTACCAATCAAAATTAATTGTTAATATTATGGGATTTGCAGTCTTAAACATAAAGAAGCCGAAAGGCAATGATGCCCGGACAACGGCGCATATAGAGCGGACGGTCAATCTCGGCAATGCCGACCAGAACCGCACCCGCTTAAACGAAAAGCTGATTGAATACCCCGAGGGGGTAGAAAACCGGACACAGGCAATACAGCACCGTATCAAAAGCGCAGGGATAACACGCAAGATAAGGGATAATCAGGTAAGGGCATTGCAGGTTATATTATCGGGAACGCATGAAGATATGAAGCGCATACAATCGGCGGGAAAACTGGACGAATGGTGTAAGGATAATATAGAGTGGTTACAGGATACGTTCGGAAAAGAAAACGTAGTATCCGCCATCCTGCATATGGATGAGAAAACACCCCATATCCATGCTACTGTTGTGCCTATCGTTAAAGGAGAGAGAAGAAAAGCGGAAGCCGAGAAGAACAACGGCAAGAAGAAATACCGCAAGAAGCCAAAGGATAACGTCCGGTTATGCGCCGATGACGTGATGACCCGTGATAATCTGGAACGCTTTCAGGACACATACGCTGAAAAAATGCAGAAATACGGTTTGGAGCGTGGCATCCGTGGCTCGGAAGCCCGGCATATCGATACAACGCAGTTCTACAAAATGGTTTATACCGAAAACCAGCTATTGAAAGAAGAAAACAAGGAACTGGTGCAGGAACATCAGGATATACACAACAGTGTCCGCTCCCTGTACGATATGAAAGACGAGGCGCGGGAGAAGTTCCTCGATATGGATAATTATGTCAAAAAGCGGGAAAAGGACGTTGCCAACGTAGAGGCTTATCTGGATGAACTAAAGAAAGGGTACGAGCCGTACAAGGCGCAGGACGATTTAAACCTGTTGTTCAGTGTATTCCCGCACCTAAGCGAACGTTTGCGGATAGCGCAGCTATGCAAGGTTACCGGATTGAAGATAGACACCATTAAGAGGCTTTTTAACGGCGAAGCGGTAACAGTTACAGGTAAACTCTATTCACCCGAACACAAGCAGGATTTTAACGTGCAGGACGCTAAATTGCAGCTATTTAAGGAGAGCAAGGATTCCGACAAACTGAAACTATCAATCAACGGACAGAATATCATCGACTGGTTCAAGCAGAAATATCAAGCACTCAAACAGGCAATAAAACCGCATATTAAGCCCATTCAACCAGAGCAAAAGAAAGGGAGAGGTATATAAGGTTTTAAAAGATAGTCATGGGTAGGTCACAAATATTTAGTACTTTCGTACCTTACAATTAGCAATATGAATATGATAGACAAACTTAAGTTAACCTTGCACCAAGCAGCGGATGGACTTAAATTATTAGATGGGAATTTTTGTATAATAGGTGCATCGGCTATAATACTCTCTGATATTGATATTGGCATTACACATGATATTGATATTTTAACTACTTCGAGTAATGCTGACACACTTAAAAAGGTATGGAAAGATAGAATGGAATACAATCCAATTCTAAAGGAATCGGAATTATTCAAGTCAAATTTTGCTCGATTTAATTTTGAAGAACTGGATATCGAAGTGCTGGGAGACCTACAAGTATATAAAAATAATAATTGGGTTCCTTTGAAAATAGAAAAGTATGAAAGTATACCATATTACGATTTAAATATTAGAATCCCCTCTCTTTCTGAACAAATTAGAATTTTGACTTTTTTTGGAAGAGAAAAAGACATGAAGAGAATTAACCTCATTCAAAAACACATTCATTCTTTCAGCAAGAAAAATATTTAGCCGATCAAGCAAAAAAATATTCGTTGGATTCAATAAAAATCTTAATAAGACTAACCCTTTATTTATCTGAACACAAAGGTATATTCCAAGAATAAAACGGCAACACCAAGCCCTACGGGTTTTTGAAGATTTCTTCCTTTTCGTTCCGAAAAGAGTAAATCTTCAAAAAGTGCTGCCTTATTCATTCTTTTCATAAGAGGGGTGTTTATCAGATAAAAAAAGGAAAAAATATGCTTTGGGTTTAAGAAATTTTGTTTAGATTTGCAAGGAGTTATTTGACAGTATAGCACCACAAATCGCTGAAATACGCACGGTTACTAACTCGTTACTTCTGTTTCTCAAAAACTCTGCTAAAGATTTATTCTTCAATCGGTTAAGTCAAACCGATGAAAATCTAAAATAGTTTTAACCATAAATAGCATACCGAAAGGCACTTGTAACTTGTAGCCCGTCACTAATTTAGTGCTATGCACTAAATTATACCTCTAGGCACAGCGTTTCCTTAGCCAGCACCGTCTCAGGGAAAACAGCCGAAGCTTCTTTAAGCAAAATATTCTCATCCTCATAACGGGCAGAGAAATGCCCGATCACCATTTTTTTCACTCCTGCTGCCTTGGCTATCTCTCCCGCCTGAGCAGCAGTAGTATGAAAAGTTTCTTTGGCACGAGGCAAATCCGCATTTGCAAAAGTGGCCTCATGGAATAGTAAATCTACTCCTTTTATTTGTTCTGCAATCTCAGGCATATAGATGGTATCCGAACAATAGGCATAACTACGCGGTGGATCAGACGGACGCGTCAATAAGGAATTGGAAATGATTTTGCCTTCCGGAGTCACATAATCTTCCCCATTCTTTATCCTATTCAACTCGTATACCGGCACTTCATAGAAGTCGACCATCTCCCGAATGATATGATTGGGTCGCTGCTTCTCTGCAAACAGAAAGCCACAACAAGGCATACGATGACGCAATGGAATGGTAGTCACTGTCAGAGAACGATCTTCATAGATCATTCCAGGTTCTTTCGTCTCAAACTCATGGAAAAGAACCTGATACGTCATTTGCCGGCAAAAGAAACTTAGCATCGGAACAAATAGGGCTTCCAACCCTTTCGGTGAATGGATATGTAACTCAGCCGTGCGCCCCAGCAGATTAAGCGTGGATATCAATCCCAGCAAACCAAAGCAGTGATCTCCATGCAGATGAGAAATAAAAATATGATTTAAGCGGGAAAACTTCAGTCGGGACTTGCGGAATTGTAATTGCGATCCTTCTCCGCAGTCTATCATATAAAGTTTGTCACGCACATTCACCACTTGCGAAGTGGCAAAATGACGAGTAGTAGGCAGCGCAGAACCGCAGCCCAGTATATGTAATTCAAATTTCTCCATAACACTGCAAAGATACGGAAATTCACCACAGAGGGCACAGAGAACATAGAGTTTTTTCTGCTTGATAAGAAGTACTCCGTGACCTCCGTGCCCCCTATGATGAAAAAAGAAAAGGGTACTTGTGATAACAAGCACCCTTTACCTTATTTATTATATAGAAGTGATTACTTCTTTCCAGCTTCCATTTGCTCTTTCAAAGCAGCCAGAGCGTCGATGTCGCCCAAAGTAGTAGAAGCAGCCTGGTTTTGAATAGCCGGAGCGTCTTCTCTCTTATTGCCAGCCGGCTTCTTACCAGCAGCCTTCTTTTCAGCTCTTTCTTCTGCCTTTGCAGCATCTTCGAAGATACGGCTGTGAGAAAGGATGATACGCTTAGCATCTTTGTTGAACTCAATAACCTTGAATGACAGCTTCTCATCCATCTGAGCCTGAGAACCATCTTCCTTAACGAGGTGTTTCGGAGTAGCGAAACCTTCTACGCCGTATGGCAGAGCAACAACAGCACCCTTATCCAGCATTTCGATGATAGTACCTTCGTGTACAGAACCTACAGTGAATACTGTTTCGAATACATCCCAGGGGTTTTCTTCAAGTTGCTTGTGACCAAGGCTCAAGCGACGGTTTTCTTTGTCGATTTCCAGTACCTGAACTTCGATGTCTGCACCGATCTGAGTGAATTCAGAAGGATGCTTAACTTTCTTAGTCCAAGACAGGTCAGAGATGTGGATCAAACCGTCAACACCTTCTTCGATTTCAACAAATACACCGAAGTTAGTGAAGTTACGAACCTTAGCAGTGTGCTTAGAACCTACAGGATACTTCTCTTCGATAGTTTCCCACGGATCTTGTTTCAGTTGTTTGATACCCAAAGACATCTTACGTTCTTCACGGTCCAGAGTCAGAACTACTGCTTCAACTTCGTCACCTACCTTCATGAAGTCTTGTGCAGAACGCAAGTGTTGTGACCAAGACATTTCAGATACGTGGATCAAACCTTCAACGCCCGGAGCGATTTCGATGAATGCACCGTAGTCAGCCATAACCACTACTTTACCCTTCACCTTGTCGCCAACTTTCAGTTCAGCGCTAAGAGCATCCCAAGGATGCGGAGTGAGTTGCTTCAGACCGAGAGCGATACGCTTCTTCTCATCGTCGAAATCAAGGATAACAACGTTGAGCTTCTGATCGAGTTCAACCACTTCCTTCGGATCGCTTACGCGGCCCCAAGACAGGTCAGTGATGTGAATCAAACCGTCTACGCCACCCAAGTCGATGAATACACCGTATGATGTGATATTCTTAACGGTACCCTCAAGAACTTGTCCTTTTTCAAGCTTACCG
>ERZ791601.608-NODE-608-length-27395-cov-2.957023_pt1 | contig 27395 bp, 30 predicted proteins | sample MGYA00509967_ERZ791601 | MGnify/ENA primary metagenome ERZ791601 (study PRJEB30046, sample SAMN00791930) | human gut metagenome | study: EMG produced TPA metagenomics assembly of the A metagenome-wide association study of gut microbiota in type 2...
CGAACGCGTGGAGAGAAATGCTCTGATTTCCGGCTATACGGATGTGACTCCCTTTCTGTTCTACTTCTGCAATGAGGTCTATAACCGCCTGCAGGTGGATGCAGTCCCGCCGAAAACTGATCTTGAGGTATATCAAACTGCTCTTGCGGAAGGAAAAATCACAGAAAAAGAACGGTTGCTCTGGGAGTATGTTCTGTCTGCTTATGGTGCAGAGGAGTTTACCACAAAGCAGCTGGAAAAGGATTTCCGAAACGCTGCGTATGCAACCATTCGGACGTTTGTGATGAAATTCCATGAGATGGGACTGCTTACTGCAAGAAAAGCAGGAAACAGGGTGTTCTATCATGTCGGTGGGACTTCTGACGGTCGGCCATTATAATGAATCCAAAAGGAGAACGTTATGAAAACGATTCGTGTTGTGGCCGCTGTGATCTGCGACTCCATGCAGGAAAAGCGCAAAATCTACGCTACCGCCCGCGGTTATGGTGACTACAAGGGGCAATGGGAGTTTCCGGGCGGCAAAATCGAGCCGGGTGAAACCCCGCAGCAGGCACTGAAACGAGAGATCCGGGAAGAACTGGATACCGAGATCGCGGTAGGCAACCTCATCGACACCATTGAATACGATTATCCGACCTTCCATCTTTCCATGGACTGTTTCTGGTGCGAGGTGGTTTCCGGCGAACTGGTGCTGAAAGAAGCCGAGGCTGCACGCTGGCTGACTAAAGAGGAGCTTGATTCTGTTCCGTGGCTTCCGGCGGACCAACTTCTTTTAGCGCAAATTCGTCCCGAATTATAATTTTTTATGATAAATTCCTCTCTTTAGCTTTCTCAAATTTCCATTTTTCACCCAGATATAATAATCATGATCCAAAGCCTCTGAGTCGAAAGACTCAGGGGCTTTTTCATGTCTGGAGGTGAGCATTTTGTTATTCCGCACCATCACTATCATTATTACCATCGTATTTTAAAGCGCAGCTGCGCAGAAAGGAGAAAACCTTATGAACTTTTGGTCCGAAATCGTCAAAGAGGTTGGCACCGTCCTGGTGGAAGTCCTCGTCCGCATCGCTGAAGAAATGGAAAACAACGACTGAGCAAAATACACTGAAAAGGAGATTTTACTATGCCCGCAAATGTTGAAACGATGTTCTCTGTCCGTGAGACCCCTTGGCACGGCCTTGGCCGGATCATCATGGATGCCCCTGCAAGCCGTGAAGCCTTGGAACTGGCCGGTCTGGATTGGCAGGTGGAAAGCCGTAATATCTATTCCGGCACGGGTGCTATGATCCCCGGCTATCGCGCAAATGTCCGCAGCACTGATGATGCTGTTCTGGGTGTGGTATCCGACCGCTACCGCATTGTGCAGAACGAAGAAGCATTTCAGTTCACCGATGACCTGTTGGGCGAGGGCGTCACTTACGAAACTGCCGGTTCCTTGCAGGGCGGCAAGAAGGTCTGGATGCTGGCAAGGCTTCCGAGGAAATATCTTATTGCTGGAGATCAAGTAGTACCATATCTTGTGATCTTCAACAGTCATGACGGAAGTTCTGGTGTGAAAGTGGCCATGACTCCGATCCGTGTGGTCTGCCAGAACACGCTGAACCTTGCGCTGAATACTGCAAAGCGCAGCTGGACTGCGCGCCACACCGAAAATGTTCTGCTGCGGGTGCAGGATGCCCGTGAGACCCTGCAGCTGGCCAGCAACTATATGGTTGAACTCGGCAACCGTGGCGATGAGCTGGCTCGCATCGATTTATCCGATCACAAGGTGCAGGAGTTCATCAATGAGTTTTTCCCGATTTCTGAGGACCTGTCCGATTGCCAGCGGAAGAATAACCTGCGCCTGCAGGAAGATCTGAAGGCTCGCTACTACAATGCACCAGATCTGGAATGGGTCGGCAAGAACGGTTGGCGCTTTATCAACGCAGTCTCCGATTTTGCTACCCACGCAGACCCTCTCCGCAAGACCAAAAACTACAACGAAAACCTGTTCCTGCGCACCGCAGAGGGCAACCCCATGATCGACAAGGCTTACAAGATGGTGCTGGCAGCAGCATAAAGGAGCAAGCCATGAATGATGTAAATAACCGCATTTTCAAGGAATTCACGGAATTTTTTGACAACGTTGAGAAGAGTGCTTCTGAAATCAGCGTTACCATGGCTTATGAGATCACGATGAAAAGTACCATCAGCACTGCCATTATTGTTTTGGAATCCGAGGGCAGACTGGAGGAGCGCTACTGGAACCATCTCAGGGTGCAAAATAATATTCTGGATTTTCTTTATGACCTGTGGGTTGGCTCTTGCCATTCATTGGCCAGCGACTTTTCCACGATCATGAAAGACTTGGTGGAATACGACTTCATCATTACTGAATCAATTATGAGAGAAAGGATGCAAAGTGCATGAAAAGATTGATTTCAACTTTGAACCTGTCCAAAGAGGATTGGCTCCGTTACCGTAAGTGCGGTATTACCGGCACGGATGCCGGGGCTATCCTTGGCCTGAATCCCTATCGCTCGGCATTTCAGGTGTACCACGATAAAATCAGCGAAACTATTGAGAACATCGATAATGAGGCTATGCGCCAGGGACGCGATCTGGAAGATTATGTCGCACAACGCTTCACCGAAGCAACCGGTCTGAAGGTGCGCCGTGCAAATGCCATCTACCAGAGTGAGGAACATCCGCTGCTTCTGGCAGACTTTGACCGCCTGATCGTTGGGCAGAAGGCCGGACTGGAGTGCAAGACGGTCTCGCCTTTCTCTGCGGACAAGTGGGCGGATGGCAAAATCCCCGCACATTACATGGCTCAGGTCAATCACTATCTGGCTGTCAGCGGTTTTGACTGCTGGTACATTGCTGCTCTGATTTTCGGGAAGGAACTGGTGATTCACAAGATCACAACCGACAAAGAAGTTCTGAACAACCTCATTGCCAAGGAAGAGCACTTCTGGAAATACAACGTAATGCCCGAAATTCCGCCTGTACCTACCGGAAGCGAGGGGGATACACAGCAGATCAATCAGCTGTACTCTGCAGATGATCGAAACAAAACTGCCGATCTGAATCCCATCCGCAATCTGTTGGACAAGCGGCAGGAGCTTTCTGATCAAATCGAGCAGATGGAACAGGAGAAAACAGCTATTGAGCAGCAAGTCAAGCTGAAAATGCAGGATGCTGCCTATGGCACAGCACCGGGCTACAAGGTGTCCTGGGTATCCTCCGAAAGTAAGCGGGTAGACTCCCAGCGTTTGAAGAAAGAACAGCCCGATATTTTCAATCGGTACAGCAAGAATGTAAGCAGCCGCAGGTTTACCATTATCCATGCAGCATAATTTTTGTACGCCTATAGGCACACAAAATTCGCGCTTCAGCTATTTTTATTTAATAGAAAAGCACAATACTGTTTACACAACAATAATTGTATGCTAAGATAAGAATATGAGGTGATGCACGATGGTTCTGCGCAAAAGTTATTTGGATAAGATCATTCCTTTTATCGATCAGGATCTGATCAAAGTTTTGGTTGGAATCCGGCGCTGTGGAAAAACAGTCCTTCTCGGTCAGATCAAGGACGTGCTCCTCCAGCGCAACATTCCCGCACAGAACATTATTCAGGCCAATTTTGAGTCCATGCGCTTCCGCAACACCCGTACTGCAGAAACGCTTTACGACTACATCGCAGAAAAAGCGGAAGGCTGCACCGGCAAAATCTATATTCTTCTGGATGAGATTCAGGAGGTGGAGCGCTGGCAGATTGCAATCAATTCTCTTCGTGTCGATTTCGATTGTGATATTTACCTGACCGGCTCCAATTCCAAGCTGCTTTCCGGCGAACTGGCGACCTATCTTTCCGGACGATACATCCAGATTCAGGTTTTCCCCTTTTCGCTGGCCGAAGCAAAACAGCAATGCATTGAAAACGGAACCTATACTTCGGATGAAAAGCTCTTCGCAGACTATTTGAAGTACGGCGGTTTTCCGCAGCGTTTCTTCCTCCCTGACGATCATTCAATCACCACCTATCTGGACGATCTTTACGAGGCTATCATTGTCCGTGACATCATGCTGCGCCATAATATTCGCGAACAGACCGCATTACGTAATGTCCTTGCATTCCTGCTGGACAATATCGGCAATCCGTTTTCTGCCCGTAATATCAGTGGACGCATGGTTTCGGAAGGAATCAAGACAACCACTGCTACCGTACTGAACTACGTTGATTATTTCAAGGAAGCCTTTATCCTTCTGAATGCAAGCCGCTATGATATCAAAGGAAAAGCGCTCCTGTCCAGCACAGAAAAGTACTATGCAGTCGATCTTGGCCTGCGGAACGTTATCAAGAAAAGCGAAAAACTTGACAGCAACAAGCTGTATGAGAACATCGTATATCTGGAAATGCGGAGCCGTGGCTATGAAGTTCAGGTCGGCAAGCTGGACGACACCGAAATTGATTTTATCTGCTACCGTGGAGATGAAAAGCTCTATATTCAGGTTGCTTACCTGATCACTCCCGCCGATGAAGAACGGGAGTTCGGTAATCTTGAGCGGCTGCACGACAACTATCCTAAGTATGTTATCAGTGGTGATTTGGTGAATTTAAGCCGAAACGGAATCATTCATCGAAACATCATTGATTTTCTGCTCAATCCGTAATTTTCACATCATGGGGCACAACAGTTGACGCTGTTGTGCCCTTTTTTCTTTATCAGAATTGGAGGCATTCTTATGGAAAATCCATTCGTAAAATTATTTGCTATCGACTTCAAAGATCATCTGGAAGTCAAGAAGTCCGGCAGCACGGAACTGAAATATGTAAGCTGGGCGTATGCTTGGGCGGAGGTAAAAAAGCTATATCCTGCTGCCAGCTACGAAGTCAAAAAATTCAACGGCCTGCCCTATGTTTATGACCCCATAACCGGCTTCATGGTGTATACCACTGTCACGATAGAGGGCGTTTCGCACGAAATGTGGCTGCCTGTACTGGATGGCGCAAACAAAGCCATGAAAGCTGTGCCTTACACCTATACCACCCCGAAATGGGACTACAATCCGCAGACCCGCCGCCGTGAAAAGATCGGCATGGAGGAACGTACCGTAGAAGCAGCCTCCATGTTCGATGTGAATAAGGCTATCATGCGGTGCTTGGTGAAGAACCTTGCTATGTTCGGCCTTGGCCTCTATGTTTATGCCGGAGAGGATTTGCCGGAAGATGCTGCACCGCAGCCAGAGGCAGAACCGCAAAAGCTGCCGAGACCGAAATCTGCTACCCCGAAGCAGGAACAGCCGCCCGTGCCCTGCATCTGCGCCCGCTGCAACCAGCCCATCAAGAGGGTCAAGCTGAAGGACGGTTCCATCATGCAGGCGGCAGAATTTGCAGCTACCCATGAGGGAATGTGCGCAGACTGCTATAAGGCAACCAGATTGAACGTAGCATAATAACAGCTTCAATAATTCTTGGTACTTGTGCGGATTTGCACATTATGTTACATTTACGATAGTGAGTTTTCTTAGAAGGGAGCAGTACATGAGAAAGTTGAAATATCCGATTGGCATCTCGGATTTTGCCGAGATGCGCAACAACGGATACTATTATATCGACAAAACAAATCTGATCGTTGACCTCCTTGATAAAGGGCCGGTTGAAGTAACTCAAATTACTCGCCCTCGCCGCTTCGGAAAGACTCTTGGCATGAGCACTCTCGCAAATTTTCTGGATATCCGCAAAGACAGCAAGCAACTGTTTGAGGGATTGGCGATCTCCAAAAATACAGAGCTTTGCAAAAAATGGATGAACCAGTGTCCTGTGGTATTTTTCTCTTTCAAGGATACGGACGGTCTGACCTTTGAAAGTGCCTATGGAATGCTGTGTATGAAGCTGGCATTTGCATTTCAGGATTATCAGTTTCTTTTGGATGACGCTGCTATTTCTGACGATGACAAAGGCATCTTTAAGCGAATTCTGGGACGCACTGCATCCATAGATGAAACCAAAAGCTGCTTTTTGCTGTTGACCCGGATGCTGGAAATTCACTTCAAAAAATCGGCGGTCGTCATTCTGGATGAGTATGATGTTCCCATTGCAAAAGCCAGCAGCAACGGATATTATTCGCAGATGCTGGACGTGATGCGGGCTATGATGAGCACCACGCTCAAAGACAACACCTCCCTCGACTTTGCTGTTGTTACTGGCTGCCTGAAAATTGCCAAAGAAAGCATTTTTACCGGGACGAACAATTTCGTTTCGGACACGATTCTTTCTCCCCGATTGAGCGAATCCTTTGGTTTCACACAGGCAGATGTGGATCAAATGCTGAAAGATGCCGGTCTTGAATCGCAGTCTGCTGAAATCAAGGCTTGGTACGATGGTTATCATTTTGGCGATGCAGACATTTATTGTCCGTGGGACGTGATCAGTTATCTGCGAGATTTCCAGTATGGTGTAGCACAGAAGCCGAAAAGCTATTGGAAAAACACCAGTGATAACGCCATCATCCGTTCTTTTATCGACTATGCAGGTGACAATATCACCACGAAGCTCGAAACGCTGATGGCTGGCGGCTCCATTGTCCAGCACATTGAAGAAAACCTGACCTACGATTACCTGCACTCCTCTGAGGAAAATCTTTGGAGTGTGCTGTATCTGACAGGCTATCTGACCAAGGTGCGGGATAAGGATCTGACGGATTCGCTGCCGGATGGCTGCTCTGCGCTGATGATTCCCAATGCAGAGATTCGGGAAATTTTTGAAACCACTGTAAGCAAATGGTTTGACGACAGCGCTAAGGCATGGAACCGCAGCCCGTTGTTTGATGCAGTCTGGAGCGGAAACAGCGAAGCTCTGACAAAAGAAATGACCAAGCTGCTGCGCATGACCATCAGCTACCATGACTATCGGGAAGATTTTTACCACGCTTTCCTTGCAGGCATCTTTACTGGTGCTGGCTATGTGGTGGAATCCAACAAAGAGCATGGCGAGGGGCGCAGCGATGTTATTGTAAAGGATATCCGCAATGGCCGCGTGGCAATTTTTGAAGCCAAGTATGCCAAAACTCTGGACGCTCTGCCGGATGCCTGTGATACCGCCATTCAGCAGATCAATGACCGAATGTACGCAGCAGACTTCCGGGATGACTATGATGACATCCTCTGTTATGGCATCGCGTTCTTCAAGAAGCGCTGCATGGTAAGGAAAAAATAATTATCTACTGGGGAGCGTCTTCGGATGCTCCCCTTCACTTTTTACAGGACAATCCATTTGGATTGTCCTGTTTTTATTTGGAGGTACACAATGGAAGAACAAAAAATCAAAGTCCTTGCGCTCCTGCCAATGGAGTTGCCAAAGGAGATCGAACTAGACAACACTCTTGAAGCCATGCAGAACTTTGTAGGCGGGCTGATCGAATGCATCACCTTAAGTGACACCGGTTCAGCGGTCACACTGGTCTGCTATGATGAAGGCAAGCTGCTTGGCCTGCCGCTCAATCGTCCGCTATGGGATGGAGCCGATGTTCTTGCCGGGCCGGGATTTCTGGCCGGATGCGACAACGAAGGGAATCTGACTTCTCTGCCGCAGAGCGCAATGGACTTCTACAAAGAGAAATTCAGAGCTTTTATCATTGAAATCTAAGGAGGAACGTCTTATGACCTTTAATGCAATGACCCAACACTATGAGGAAATCACCGTCTGCGGAAAGCCTGCGCTGTTCACCAGCATCCGCATCAAGAGAGATACCGTCCCGGATGGTCTGTATGCCTACGATGTCCGACATGACGATGAATGCCGGGGTATCCCTTGTGAGATTGCGCCCTTTGTGATGGTCAACCACTGGGGCACCATTATCCTTGCGGAACCGCTGGATCTGCCGGACGATGGGCGGCGATATATTGACGAGGATACCGACTGGAACTACGCTCCTTTGGATGGCGAGGACACCGCCAATCACAAACCGTGCACTACCATTTCTGATTTTATGACTGCCTATGCCCACTAAAACTGTATTAAAAATACCGTATATTCTGTTTTGTATTAAAATCAGCCGTTTTCAGGCCATTTCAAGGTGCAAAACACAGTCTTAAAAATGTCGCTCGTTATCTTTGAGCCAGGAAGGAGACGCATGAACATCTATGGCTATTGCCGTATCTCTACGGCAAAGCAGAGCATTGACCGTCAGATCCGCAACATCAAGGCCGAGTACCCGACTGCCCATATCGTGCAGGAAGCCTACACCGGCACATCCATCTTTCGCCCGGAATGGCTGAAGCTTTACCGGATTCTGAAAGCAGGGGATACGGTGGTGTTCGATTCAGTATCCCGGATGTCCAGAAATGCAGAAGAAGGTTTTGCTCTGTACGAAGACCTTTACCTCAAGGGCATCCGATTGGTATTTTTGAAAGAGCACCACATCGACACCGAGACCTACAAAAAAGCCCTGTCCGGCAGCATTGCCATGACAGGGACAAATGTGGACTTCATCTTAAAGGGCATCAACGAGTATCTGATGGCCTTGGCAAAGGAGCAGATCAAGCTGGCCTTTGAGCAGTCCGAAAAAGAAGTTGCCGATCTGCACCAGCGCACCCGTGAGGGCCTTTTGACCGCCCGGCTGAACGGCAAGCAGGTTGGCCGCAAAAAGGGTGTTGGCTTTGAAACGAAAAAATCCAGAGAAGCTAAGCAGATCATCCGCACCCACTGCAAGACCTTTGGCGGCACACTTGACGATGCCGAGTGCATGAAGCTCACCGGTCTTGCCCGGAATACCTATTATAAGTACAAGCGTCAGATTCGTGCTGAACTGATAGCTGAACAGGATTTGCCGAAAGGAGCAAGTATCTTTTATGAACCGCCAAAATCATTCTGAGCCGGAGAACCGGCTCACCCCGGAGGAACAGCAGGAGTTTTTAGAAATTCTGGCCCGTCTGTCCCCTGAACAGCGTGAAGCACTGAAAGAAGTGCTCAAGTCCTTTACCTAAAAATAATCCGGGGCAGCCCCCAAAAGCCGTCCCGGATTATTTTTTAGCAGGTTTCTTTAGTTTACAGACAAGGAGCTGCCGATTTTGTTTCCGTTGGCATCGATTTCCTTGAGCTTCACATCGCTGGATTTCACATACGAAGTGGGATCTCCGATATTATCGAGCCCATAATTATTGCGGACGCTAATTGCTGTATAGTTGTGCCGTGAACCGAACACCGAATCATACGGCTCGGTGTTGATGATTTCCTGATGTACAGATGCACAGTTCTTAAAAGTACAATCAGAAACGATCACACGAGGATAATTGAACTTGTCATAGTTTGCGGTATATACGGAAATCAAAAAGTTCATTTGATCTTTTGTAAGGTTTCGGTCTGCTTTACAGGCTTTCCATTTGCCCATGTTACAGGCAAAACCGCCTTCTGAACAAATATGGACACCATTAAAAATGCACCGCTCGATTTTGCTCGGACGATTTGAGTTTGCAAATTTCTTGTCAACACCTCCGATTTCTATCAACACACCTTTTGTATCGAGTGTGGAAAACTTTCCCGGAATAAGCTCTCGAATGTAATTTTTTAGACAAAGTTCCCCAATCTGCTCAATTTCTTCCACTGAGTTGACGGGACTAAGCGAGATATTGGAAAATTCACAATCCTGAATTGTGACCTGTGAATTCCAACGAGAGGTTACAAGGTCTTTCCCTGCGCAGTCAATAAATTGGCAGTTCGACAAAGTTGCTCTTGAACAAAGCTTTACAATAGCATTTTTACACTCGGCAAATCGGTTCTCCGTGATGAGGAATCCACACTCTATAATTGCCTCGCTACATTTTTCAAAGATGCAGTTCTGAACTGTTCCGATATTTTCAATGCACTTGTTCATTCGCACAAATGTACAATTTGAAACCGTTCCTTTGTCAGTTTCATCATCAAAACCAACCATAGCAGAGCCGCGAATGACACAGATATAGTTTTCTACCATATAAGAAGGCGCTTCGATGCCTTTTTCGCATTCGAAGACACTATTTTCAATCAGCACATTCTTTCCTTGGCAGTAAATAAAAGAATTCATGACCTGATCGTTTGCATCTTTAAATTCAAAGGATGGTTTGCTGACAAATGAGAAGTAACTGTTAATGATTTTTGCGTTGTCTTTGATTCCGAAACTTAAAAAGCGAGAACAAGCACCGTATACTTTATTATTACTGAAGTTGAAAGATGCACAACCACAGCCAATAAATCCAACACAATCAATAAATGTGCTATCTTTTATAGTGCAAGATTCTCCCATTGCTATTGCGTGAATAAAATAATTGCCTTTTTTGCCGTCTCCATGGCAAATTATCGTAGACGATGCAATCAGAAGTGACACTCCTTTATCCAAGAAAATTCGGCTGGACTGATCCTCATTATAATGGATATTGCAGTTAATGAATTTGACTGTTCCTTTGCAATTCATCATTGCGGACGAAAAGTGAATGTCTTTATTCTTGTAGATTGTTTCACCATCATTCTGAATCGAACCGGAAAGCACCAACTTTTCACGGGGCACATTCGTGTCAATGGTTTCTTCTCCATTTTCTTCGGCCTGTGCTTCAGATACTCCCTCTGCGGCTTTCGGCTCCGGAAGCTCCACTTCAAACGGAGTCTCTTCGGTGATTTCAATGGGAGCCGTAATATAACGGTCAATGCAGCCGTCCACACCACGCAGACGATAGGTGTCCACGGTCTGCTGCTTCAAGGATTTGATGGTCTTGCGGCCAAGGTCAAACAGGTCGATGAAATCTTCCTGCTCATCCTGTTCCATCGACTCCGCAGTATGGTCGTACAGATACATATAGGTGATAACGCAGCTCAGGATTTTCCGCTTTGCGTTATCTTCCAAATCATCCAGAGCATCTTCCAGATTCGCCACCTGTGCATCGGCATTCAGATAGTTCAGCAGTTCGTTGGCATACAAACGCTGCTCGTTGGAGGGCATTGCATACAGCTTGGATGCTTCGTTCAAACAGCCGGACAGAATATTCCGCTGCTGGCTGTTCAAATCTTTCAGATTTTCGTTTTCCTTGATACCATAGCTCTTGTCTTCCAGCAGATAAAGCCGCTCCTGAAGATAAGCACTGTTCTGAGCCAGTGCCCGGATGTCGCTTTGGGACTGCATGACCATCCCGGCGATATTGGCATCCTGATCGGCCAGACGAACCAGAATTTCAATCAGGATTCCCTGTGCCTGTGCCAAAGAAGTGATCTGCTCTGCCATGCGGATATTGTTTTTTCTGGGACAGACCACCATATTGAAAATACGATGGAACCACTTCTCGTTTTTCAGTTCCTCAAACTGTGCATCGGATTTGGTCGTCAACTGCTGCACCGCAGACTGCAAATCCTGAAAATCACAAGAACTGCCGTAATAATTCGGTTGTAAGCTGCATTGTTCCTTTGTCATAAAAATCACCTTTTCTTTCTGTTGAAATCATCCAGAAGCGTTTGGGTCTCTTCATGGAGGTTCTGCGCTTGAGAAATTGCCTGATTTGTATAAGCAGAACTGTACGCAATGCGTGCAGTTCCGTATTCCAGCCGTTGTGTCATTTTTCGCACTTCGTAGGCGGACATTGTAAGTGCGTTATGGAAGCCTTCGTCACAGAGCCGTTCCAAACCTTGGGTCGCAATAAAGGAGCCTATCCAAGCACCCAGCAACGGAATCGGGATCAGTTCTTGTCCAATTGCAGCACCAACGGCACTTACAGCAGCGTTCAGTGCAGCCATCTGGCAGCTTTCCTTGAACTCTTCATCGGAAATTGCCCCGGTGCTCTTGCGATATGCCAGCTCAGATACCGAGAATGCCAACGAAACGCCTGCGGCCGCAGGGCCAGCCGAAATGCTTGTAAAGTTAGTGATGCTGTAAATCGCAAAGCCACTGATACCACCCTCTGCGGCTGCTTTTGCCGTATCTATGCCAATGTCTTTCCAGTCATCCACCGTAAATTCGTTGATTTTCTTGCCCTCTTTGCACTTGCTGTAAATACCAACCGCCAACTGGAATCCACCCGAAATAAAAGCTGCCTCCGCAGCAGCTTTTCCTGCCTTTTGCAAGGACGGTGCTGCTTCCTGCTGTGCTTGTTCTCGTTTCTTATCGCTGCGCTCATCCGCACGCTGCTTCTGGTTGTCGGCAGTCTGGTTCAACTGGTCGGATTTCTTATCCAGCGTTTCGTGAATCTTTCCCTGCTGCACAGCAGCATAATCGACTTCTCCGGGGCGTATAACATCTTCAAAATTTCTTCCGTTCGATGATTCTTTGATCTTTTCTACTTTTTCTTTGATTGCCCTAGCCGTTTTACTACTGATTTCCTTATCATCTTTCAGCACACGCTGAATCAATTCATATTGATCCTTTGGAATAACGTAGTATCCGTCTTTTCCGAACGCTTCATAATTGCCTTTATAATCTTCCATATGCTTTAGCACATGGCTTAACGAGTTGTTTGCTCCGTTGATATACTTGGACTGAACATCGACACCGTGCACCTTATAATCTGTTGCAACGGTTCGTCCTACGCCTTCAAAGGTTGCATCTGCTTTTTGGTTGTGCATGATTTGGTCTGCATTATGAAACCAGACATCCACATTCTCTGCAATCTCTCCATGCTTTGTTTTAGGATTTCCTAAAATATGTTCGGGAGAACCTACGAAATCCCGGACATTATCAACGCATTGCAGTGCTTTATCCAGATTGTTTTCGATTCTCGCCTTAGCTGCTGCATTCTGCGTGTCGATTTTGTGCATCTTCCGCATCAGCTCTAAAGCGTTCTGGCGGTTCTGCTCCGACACCATGGAACCTACGCCCTGTGTCCGGGCATTTCGCATTTGGTCTTCATGTACGAACTGTTCATCCATTTGTTTTACCTCCCATCTGTTCATACTGTGCATCCATTCGTCCAATTTCCTGCTTTATCTCTTGCTCCAGCGTTTCCGGCGCAGTCACCTTGACCTTACTGCCCTGACTGAGCAGCCACATTTTTACGCCTGTGCCAAAGACTTCGGCTTCAATAGAGCAAACACCCTCTTTTTCATCTACGACTTTTGCCATCGGGAACTTGTCCAGCACAGCTTCCACCGATGGGCCATAGTAGTTGAAGCTGATCTTCTGCGGCTCTCCGCCGAACATGAACTGAGTGCGATTCTTATACTCGCCCTCTTTGAAGCGGTCTTTATAGGGTACAGAGAACTTTTCTCCTGTTTCCTTGATGGAATGTATCCTATCAAGCCGATAAATGGTTGGATAAGGATCGTTCTTTTTATGGAAAGCCTCTCTGGTGGAGTGGTCTGTGATAACAGCCATGAGATAGAAATAATACTCTGAGAACATCAATCCCACCGGCTCAACCATCCGTTTTACGATTTGACGGTCTTTCAGCTTCTGATACTCAATTTCCAGTACCGACTGATTTCGGATGGCCTGTGCCACCATCCACAGATTGTCCGGGTCAACGGTTGCATGAGCCGGGTCGTGATAGTGGAACAGTTCATTGCTGATAAACCACTCAATGTCGCTTTTTTCTTTCTGAGACACACAAAGGTTCAGGATGATTTGCAACTGCTTCTCAACCTGTTCTTTGGTAAAAGCTCGGCTTTCCAGCAGAATCTTGCATAGGGCCAACACTTCACCTTTGGAAAGCTGCTCGATCTCCTGTGTGACCAGACGGTAGCCATTTTCTTTCTTGTCGTACTCGATTTTTCGTACGATGCCTTCTTTGGCACACTGTTCCGAAAGAAAATCCCGGATGCTATCAATGTCTCTCTGAATAGAGCGAACATTCACATGGTACTGCTCTGCGGCCTGTTGCTTATTGATGAGCTTACCAGAAAGAAAATCCTGATAAAGTTCCAAAACACGGGTCGTTTTTAAGGTGTCTGCTGTCATTGGTTTGCCCTCCTCTTCGGTTCAGCCCCATTATAGCAACCGTGGTGGACAGGCATTGTCTATCTTCTCTTTTGCTGACTAAAAAGTTTTTGTTTCTAAAATCTGTGCTTGATTTCTAAAAAAGACTTGCTTGCTACGATATATACTATTGAAAGTATACGACTAATGCAATTAACGGTCAAGCCTTGTCACAATAAAATCGTAAGTAATCACTACGATTTGTACAAGGAGGCCGAACCATGGAACGAGAGAAGCCCACATTTGATATTCTGGGCCGCATAGAGAAAGAACGTGCTGCCCGCAACTGGTCTGAGTATGCCCTTGCAGAAAACTCTGGCCTGACCCAATCCACCATCTCAACATGGCGGAGAAGAAATCTCCAACCCAATGTTGCTTCCATCGAGAAGATCTGTTCGGGCTTCGGCATCACGCTTTCCCAGTTCTTTCAGGAGGAGGACTCAGTTTATCTGACGAAGGAGCAAAAGAAGCTTCTTGATCTCTGGGCTAAGCTCTCTCCTGTTCAAAGAGAGGCAGTTACTAAAATGCTGTGTGCTTTCCTATATATAGAGGAAGAACCCTGAGTTTCAACTGCATATTGCCAGATAAAAGCGGCCAAGCCTCAAAAAGCTTGACCGCTTTATCCTTTTGAATAATAGGGTTTAGGTACAGGATTCCCGGATTTTTGCCAGATCACTGTTCAGCAGCGTTTCATGTTCCAGAAGTTCTTTCTGGACAGCAAGTAGGAAATCTCTGTTATCATGGAGGATTTTGTAAGCTCTGCGGTATAACTCTTCCATCTTAGCTGCTTTTATGGCTTCGCTACTGAAAAGTCTTGTCTCCGACATTCTATTATTCGCCGATTCGACCTCCGAGAAACCAGCACCTGCGAGGGATGTCATCCAAAGATCAAGCAGACGATTGGCATTCTGAATGTCACCACTTGCATTTACATCCATCACTCCATAAATTAAAGACGCACCTGCTTTTCCTGCCAAAGTCTTCGTTATATCGTTCAGAAGTTCTTCTTCGTTTTTCAAGTAAGTAGAACAACCATTCTCGAAGCCACCAATGCAGCTCTGATTCCCACGAATGGTAACGATGCCGATGCTGTCAGGATTCAGAATCTCTCCTACAACTGCGTGCGCTGCTTCATGTAATGCAATCTTCTGCAACTCTATGGAGTCAGTTTCTTTATCTGCCTTTTGGAGTTTATAAACTACCTGAAGCAAGGCATCTGTTACATCATCTTTGTAAATATGCTCGTGTCCTTGGTAGGTGCGATTCAATGCAGCAAGGTTCATTACTGTTTCAAGGGTAGCACAACTCACCTTGGGCATAGCTTTGACGATATCTGAAATCAAAACATCCTCTGCTAAATCCTTGTCCCGGAGATAATAGCTGACAATCTTCTCAGCAGTCTTTCCAGTTGGAGGTTCGAGGTAGAGCGTGTAGTCGAATCTGCCGGGCCTCAGCAGCGATGGAGGCATATACTTTGTGTCATTCGTCGTAGCAATTACAAAAAGATCTGTGCTCTTTGCGTCATCAATACAGGCTTGCAGACAAGCCCATTCCGGCGCATAGGGAGAATTGGATTCTACATAGAGGTTCAAATCCTCCAAGAGCAGTATACTAGGTGCGGGTTCCTTTGCAGCCGAGAAAGCCCTCAATTCATCCAAAAAACTGTTTTCCTGACTGGTTTTCCGAAAGACATAAGACTTGCGACCTGATTCTTTTATAAAGACGGTTGCCAGCAAACTTTTGCCAAGGCCGGGGTCGGATTCCATCAGAAGCCCTCTGGGGATAGAAGCTCCTTTGCTTTTATAGAGTTCTGGCCTTTTCAGGGCATCCAGTATTTGACGTAGAATGTTTTTTGTAGATTCATAACCGATGATTTTTTCGTCAAATCTGTCCATTGTAAACTTCCTCTCTATTACTTTGTTTTAATTCTTCTGTTCTGCTTTATCTGCTCCTTTGCAGTTAAAGGAGCATTGCCATATTTGAGGCAATCATCTCCATATAATGCAGCTTCTCGGTCTTGTTGAAGCCTAGGATTTCTTTGAAGTTTCTCTTCAAAATGAAACACCCACTCTTGAATGATTTTCTCAAGTTCTCTCCGTTCTACAACATAACCAGAATAGAACAAGTTTAGTGTTGTAAAGGACACTGTGCAAATAACGAAATGAATATGCACACAATATGTATCGGCATGAATTCCGTAGGCAGCAATAAAACCTTTAGCAACATAGGAACTTGCTATAGATTGTGCCAAGGGAATCAAATCCTGCGGTAAAATACAATCACTCGCCTGAAATGAAACAATCCTATGCCTTACCAGTTGCGGAGTATCTTTGTGCCTTCTTTGAATTATAAAAAGCATCAACCGATAAACCATATCCGGATTATTTATATCAGGAATCATAGCAGGTAAACATCCTGTCAAATCATCTGTTATAATGTTTGCTCTCCTGCTATCATCTGCCGTTTTATTCAGCCTAAAAACATACTGAAGAAGACTATATAAATCTTCTAATGATTCATATTTATTTTTGACAAGTTCTATATGCCACATACCTTTGAACCTCCTCTTTAATACCCTCTATATCATTATTGCTTGCAAGGACTCCAATATTTGAAATCAAATTATCAACAAAAGTCTCGTCAACTCCTGTAAAATAGATAGCACTTTTAAAAATTTCAGTTGTGTTTTTGCCAGTCTGTTCTTTTTTCTTTTTTAAAAGCTCAGCCTCAGATTCAGTCAGCCTTATATTTATTTTCATAATCACCAATTCCTTTCTTCAAAATATTTACGGGCCTGCGGCCCCCTCTAGCAAGAACGGTAAAATGTATGTACAACACACATCTTATCCTTTTCTTGGGCAATCAATGATTTAACTATTGATTGCTTATCTTAATGTTAGCTGTGTTAATAAAGATTAAATTTCACCTTCTTTCCTCTCCACGCATTATTCAGCATGAACATCAAGATTATTTGTATGTACATCTTGTTATCAAGCATTATTTTCAAGCAACAGAAAACCCACATGGAGTCATTATCCATGTGGGCATTTTTCGTATTACCATCCAGCAGCTTTCATATGAGCTTCCTGCACAATATATTCTTGTACTGCTCTCTTTGGAATTTTCCATACTCTTCCAATTCGCATCGCCTTGATTTTTCCTGTCTTCAAAAGTTTATAGGTGGTATTCATACCGCAGTTCAGCATATCGGCAACTTCTTCCGGGGTTATCAGGGTGTCGTAATAATCAAACATAACGGCCAATCCTCCTTTGATGGGTTACTATACTGTTGCCGAATGTCAAATCATACCAGATACAAAGAAAGGGCAACCACTTGCGTGATTGCCCTCTATCATCGTTATTCATGATCTCATCCTACGGTTTTACAATAATTCACGCCAAAATGGTGCCGAGCTTCCACCTATTTGAACTTTTTTGAGCCGAATTTTTGGGGAAGTGTAGGATAAGCACCTGAGAGTTGCAGAAAATCTTGTATCAACTTTTCCTCGGTTCTCCTGCAACCGGATTCTTTCGATCCATAAATTGGGTCTTTATATAATTCAGATAGTGGCCATCCACCTTTTTGGGTATCATCTGATCCAGTTCATTACAGGTGATCGGTGCCTCTATTTCCTCGACAGGGGTAAGGGTTTCAATGATATAATCCGATAATTTGCGAACCATATCCGGCTTTCTCTTTACGGAATTGCAGACACTTTCTGATATATGAGGTTCAAACTTTATTTTGCCCTCATCAATATAATCCGCCAGAATCTCAAATGTCGTTTGAATGATTTCCGACGAATTATTTGATTTATTCAAATCAGCTTTTACCGCTTTGACCAAAATCGTGCAGAAGCAGGTATTATACAATGGCACTACCCAATTCGCCATGAAATCCATCCCTTCTTCATAAATTTTCTTCCATTTCCGTATGATCTCACTTTCATTTTCCATTTCGGGTGTTGTTCCCCAATTTCCTTTTATGCTTTCTTCGATTTCCGTCCTCCATGTTTCAGCAGGCATTCCGTCAAGCATTTCATTCAATGTCTTAAATGCCATATCGACCAATGCCGTCCGATTTATGATGTTGCCAAGCATATGACAAGTACTCATCTGCTTTATGGATGTCACATCATTGAGTTCGATTCTTCTGGCCTCATGGAGTTTTTGTACATTTTCCCACAAACTCATCGTCAACTGTATACCGAGTGCCTGTTCTATGCGGATTGTAATATACAGACGATCTGCATTTGTCAGTTTCGGATTATCGTTCAAAGTGCAAAGATTGTTATATAGATTCTTCAGCTTCCGAATTTCTTGCATAGTCAGCTGATGTTTATCCGGTTCCGGCCTCAATCCATCATAGGCATCCTTGACGATATAAAGTGCTGCCATCGCCTTATTATATTTTCTGAATATTGCCGCTACATCCAGATCACTTAATTTGAATCCGGAGTTTTTTCCGCTTACAAAGAAGCTTTTGTATTGTGGCAGAATAGATAATTTTTTATCTGCGGATTCAGAACTCGATTTCAAGGTACTGTTTGCACCGGAACATTTTTTCTTTATTTTTTTCTCTTCCTCTTTATCTTGAAACTCAAATGTATCCAATTCGGATTTCTTGTTCAAAGCCATACTGCCAGTCTGAAAAGTATAGACATTATTTTGAATCAGATAATCCATTCCTGTGACTATGCCTTTTTCGGAGGATTTTTCTTTTGAGCCAAAATAAGTATACTTTACTGCTTCATACGCACTGACCGGGTTTTCCTCCCCAATAATTTCTCGAAGCTGGCAGTAGAGCTGCGCAATCGCATTTTCTCCTAAAAAGTTTTGTACTGCTTCTTTTCCTTAAAGAGGGGGCAGACATCCTACTCCAAAAGGTTTTGCGATTCGATCTCCCACTAAAGGCTCAAACATTGCATACGCTTCTTTTACTGCCCAGTCGATCAGTGCATCTTTCTCTTTGGGGCGCTTACTCAGGTCTGGTCTGTCCAGTCGAAAGCTATATCGCAGGATATTGTCTGCAATCGCACACCTTGTCACAAACCGCTCATCACTTCTCGGTTCCTTCTTCATCATAATTCTCCCCATTTATTCAATCCTGTTCGCAATAAGTTTGCGTAAACAAACTCAACTTATATTTCATATTATATCATGGTTTATGCACGATTTCAATAGTATTTCGACTGATTCTGCACAACTTTAAACTCAAGGTTGTTATTCTCTTCAAAACGTGCTACCATACTGTCACCGGAAGCGATCCGGAGACGAGCGAGGCCCAACAAGCCTTACTCAGTACACATCCTACAATAATCTAGGAGGTATCACCATGATTAACACCACATCGGTTTCAAGCCGCTCTCCCCCCTCGCTGTAAAAGACAACGCAAAATTCGCACCTTGAAAACAGCATATAGAAAAGGAGATGTATGGTATGAACGGCTATCAGCCGCCCCTTGTTCCACAATCTGCCGTCACATTTGGAGATGAACGACTCGTTGATCCATGGGCAGAAACCATGCTACGGAATACCTGTAGTAATTTTCAGGTTCAAAACATGGCGTTGCAGCAGGAAAATGCCGCTTTGAAAACCAAAAACCAATCTCTACAGCAGCAGAGGGCAAATTCGATTTTCAAAGTAGCTGATCGCGCTTACCTGCGGGAGTTTAGTGCCTATAGAACAGAGCATTTTGTAAAGTTTCCCGATGAGAGATACTACCTTGTCAGAGAAAATGGTTTCGGTGCTCCCTACGAGGTCACCAATCCCCTATCGGACTGCACAGAATTCTCCGCTCGATATGTGTTTGACCCGCGAGACGGCTCAACACTTATTGAAGTCCAGTACCGTCTTCCAAATGGAAAGCTGTCTGGCTTTAGTATTCCCGCTGAAAAATTTCAGAAAGGCACTCTAGCTCAAAATTTTTACAAGAGTGGTGGAACACTTCACTTCGGAAAAGATGGCCCCCAGCTGTTTTACATGCTTATTGCACAGCTCTTAAGTAACCGTGAGTCATGCATTCTATCCATATCAGGGTGGAACTTCACCAACTCCCGATGGACTTTCAAAGATTCAGCAGCGTGTGAGTCGATATTGAATAGCCCCATTCTTCCTGCTGCCGGTCTTGCATCGAAAAATCAGAGAATGATGTCACTGGTCGTAGGACTGTCGCTTCTAAAGACGCGATTTTCTGAGGCAATGCAACCGTCAAAGCTTTTCAGCTTGATTTCTGAACGAAATCTTGTTTCAACAGCCGAATCTATGGGTTGCAAGCCAACGGAATTTGCAAAAAAACTGACTGCCAACAGAGACTATCTGCTTGTCTATATTCGAGACGGAAGTGCTGATTGTCAGCCAACTGGCACTGGAGCTTATCGGATAGCCGAGAACTACCGTCTGCTGCAAGAAGAAGTTCAAAAAGGCGCACTGTCCCGAACACTTTACGTCATCTTGTCCACCAAGATAACGCCTGCGCTTCGAGAACAAAGCCTGCCAATACAAGTTGAGGAATCTGTGTCTTCAGTTCAAGATGAGGTTATTCCTGTGACATGGAACGGCATAATCTCAATGGTAGAGAATAATCCGACAGAGTTCAACGCCCGAATACAACGTGCATACGATGAAGAATATGCCTCCCTGGAGGACTCAACTGTCCGACAGGATGCAGCTGTATTGAATGCTGTGGTTGAGATCATCTGTTGGACAGTGTCTCGTACTGTCCCAAAATGGGCAGAGCAGGTCCGAAATGCCTACACTTCATCGTTGGAGTATCACATTCGTTGGTGGGAATCTTTATCCGATGCTTCTGCACCGGAAGTATTTCGAGATGCTCTCTATGCAGCAGCTCAAAATGGGTTCCTTTATTTTCTGGAAATCAAAGACGCTGATGAAACATTCAGCAAAGAAAAGGAGGTTTTATATGATGATACTTATTTTTACTTTTCCACAGCCATGCTGAAAAAGTTAATTGCCCGCTTTATGCCGCAATATCTCGCTTCCGACGTTCTGGCAAAGCTAGCAGAGGCTGGCAATCTGTCAGGGTCTGTAGTGAGGACATTAACGCTTTCGCCAAACCGTGCTCACAACTTCAGATTTCGAATAATTCCACGCAGCTTTGTAAAGAAGCTAGGATGCCGGGATATCGTTAATATCAAAGGAGATAAGGCCAATGTTGTCAGAACTATACGCAGGAATGTATAAAGAGGCTTCTTATTCATCGCAAGCTTTATTACGGATAAAACTTGGAGTAGATAATGGCGGCATCCTTCTATTAGGTGCTTCTGGTGAAGGAAAAAGTTCTGCCGGGCAAAGTCTGGCTTGTCAGTATGTCTCAAAAGGCGTTTCTGTCCTTGGAATCGACCTGAACCAGACAATGTCACCAAGCCATATTTGCCCACAATTACGCTCTAACTTTGAGGATGTTGCCATTCGGCATGATCTGTATCAGCATCCTGTCCCAAGTGGCCTTATTCGCCCTGTAATGTATGGCGATTATGTTGAAGACCCGTATGATACGGCCTACGGCCTTAGTGAGATCATCGGGCAGAACAAGCGCTTGCATCTGGGGCCTGCTCAGATTGCAACTCTTGCAGATGCAATCCAGCCCCTCGTCGAGTGCCGGAATATCTGTCCTCAGATTTTTCCGGGTATCCTTGATGAGCTTGAAAAAAGTTCTTCTGTAAATGCCCGTAGACTGGCGAAACGGCTGGCTCCACTGCTGCATCATAACGTTTTTGAGTGCCGACAAGACGGCGGTACATCTTTGCCGCTAAGCCCACATATTCACATCTTCGATCTGAGCAGTTTTCCTTCTGGAATCAAGAAAACGCTTGCAGAACTGTTGCTTTACGACTGGTTTCGGGCAGCTCGCATGTTGCACGCTTCCTTCTGTATCATGATCGATGAGGTGCAGAACCTCAGTGCCGGGCCGAACAGTGTTCTGGGACAGATCATTTCAGAGGGAAGAAAATTTGGCATTGGCACGATTCTGCTTTCCCAAACACTCAAGGGCTTCAGCCCGGAAGAGAGGGTTTGTCTCAGCCAGTCTCGGTATCAGTTGGTTTTTCGGCCTCCGATGGCAGAGATTCGTTCTTTCGCTGAAATGTTATCTGATTCGCAGCATCGTGCTGAAACCCTCGAATTGCTGAAGTCGCTGGATGTCGGGCAGTGTCTGCTTTCTGGCCCTGTCTACATCGGAGATGATCCTCAGCCATGCACAGACTGCATCAAGATAACGGTTGACCTACCACAGTCCGTTAAATAATAGGAGGATTTTACCATGAACTATCATTATGGATTTTTTGATGCCCCTGCGGTTCCCGCATACCCTAATTCAACGCCAGCCATGAAACCCGCTATTTATTTTATCGAACCACCCTGTCTTGCCGATGCCAATTATGAATGCCTTGGTTGCGACACTGCAACCTTGCGTAACAACGGTCTCCACCTAAACTGTGGCTATCTAATTCCCTCCAATTTTCCCCTGTGTGATGAAGCGGTATTGGAACCAGATCTTCCTTGGTATCCTTAAAGTTGCTCTAAACAAACAGTTATTCTTATACTGACTAGGAAGCCGGAAAGGCTTCAATATTTAATCTTCATGGAGGAAAAAGCCTATGAAAAACAACAGTGATTTTATCAGTCTGACCGCAGCCGTTCGCCGTGCCAAAAGTGAAGGGCTGAATCTGAGCTATGCCGGCCTACGGAGGTTTGTTGCCGAAGGATTCATTCCACACGTGCCCAATGGTAGCCATATTTTAGTATACTATCCAAACGTAGCCAATCTGATAAAGAACGGTGTGACTGCCGAACAAAGTCGAGCATATCAGCTTTCCCGTAGTCGAAGCTAATCCAACAGTCCGCCCTCGGTATCCTAGATGCCGAGGGCATTTTTTGAAGCAAATTTAGATCAATTGGAGGTTCAATTCTATGTTCTGTGAAAATTGCGGTCATCAAATCTCAGATACCGCTAAATTCTGCTCTGCCTGCGGTCATCCCGTTGGCACAGCGCCATCCCCCGGTGCAGTAGCTCCACCTGCCATTCCAGCCAAACGAGAATCGCCCCGGCTGAAAGCCTCGTCTGGCAATGGCAGCATCACACGAATGTCCGGAACACGCCGGAAGCCATGGCTGCTCCGAATGCCAATCCCTGATCCTCACACCGGAATTACAGTCATGAAGGCTGTTGGCACCTACGTCACCCGTGAAGAAGCAGAAGCTGTCCGCGCAGAGATGATGAAGCGTCCGGCCACACCCTATCAGGACTCTACCCTGCAGGACTGCTTCCGGATGTTCAAAGAGTCCCGTGAATATAAGGGCCGGTCCGATAAGGCTCACGAGCTCTATGACATTGCGTGGAAATATCTCCGTCCGCTGTGGCACTTCAAAATTGCCGCCCTCTATGCGCAGGACTTTCAAAACATCTTAGACAAGATGGCCGATAACGGCCTGTCTCAAAGTATGTTGGAAAAAGAGCGTACTCTTATCAGTAAGCTGTATCGCACAGCCATTGGCTGGCGTGTCGTGGATGCCAACCTTGCATCTGTCCTGAAAGTCGAAGGACGCAAATCCCCGGAACGCGAAATTTTCACGGACGAACAGGTGACGCTGATCCTGAGCCAAAAGAACACGCCCACCGGGCAGATGGTAATTGCTCTTCTGGCCTGCGGAGTTCGTATCTATGAGCTGCTGCACTTCAAACACGAAGATTTTCACCGCACGGAATCCGGTGCTTATCTGATCGGCGGCTGCAAGACCGAAGCCGGACGCAACCGCATCATTCCCATTCTCGACTTTGGCATCCCGGTTTTTGAACATGCGTATGCCACCTCTGTGGAAAACGGTCCGCTCTTTCCCAATGGAAAAGGCGGTTTCTGGAATGAAAAGAACTGGCGTAACCGCAAATTCTATCCTTTCCTGGAGGAAATCGGCATCCAGCCGAATCCTTACGACGAAAATGGTAAGCGCAAACCGGAGTTTGCCGGGAAGCTTGCCACCTATACGCCCTACACCACCCGCCATACCTACGCCAGCCTTTGTGACCGCGCAGGCGTCAACAAGGATATCCTGAAACGCGCTGTCGGGCACACGCCCAAATCCAAAACGCTGGATGAAGTCTATCTCCATCCGAAAGCGACCCAGATGATCGAAGCATTTGATAAGGCCAATCAGCTGGTCAATGATGAAGTTCTGACCACAACGAAGGCATAACAACTTCAAAGAGAAAAGCTGCCGATCCGTGAGAATCTTTCTCTCATGGATGGCAGCTTTCTTTTTTGTTTGCACAATCTGTGTCAGGTCTCATCGCTTCATTCTTATTTAAAATTCAGCGGTGGAACTTTCTCCATCAGATCCTCCACGTTGCAATTCAGCGCACGCGCAAGGCGAAGCAGCGTTTCTGCTTGTGCTTTGTTGATGTCCTTCTGTCGCTGTTCGTACTGCTGGATGGTACGCACAGGCACATCAGCCTGTCCTGCCAGTTCCGACTGGCTCAATCCGGCCAATGTGCGCATGGCTTTCAGGTTTGTTTCCGGCTTTGCCGCACGGTACAACTCGTTCATCTTGTCTGCAAACTGCCGTACATCCATCTCGTGGTAGGGCGTATACAGCAGCCGCACCTCCGTGATAGACACTGCCTGTTCAATCTCCGCAAAGCGCAAACTGGTCAGCCACTGGTAATAGGCAAGAGCCCAACCTGTCCAGTATTCCGGGCTGCGGTCGTAAGCATACGAGGGTTTCTGCATAGGCACGACTTCGCCCGCCTGCTCCAGTACAGCGCGGGCAAGTTCTACACCGGACAAACCCACCAACACAGAACAATCCCCCTGCTCGAACCGGGCAGACAGTTCACTGGTCACAAACCACTGCCATGCCGTCTCCAACGGATAATGCAGATCGTTGACAAGATAATCCAACATCCGGGCAAGATTTTTCTGTGCCGCAGAAAGATAGCTTTTATCGTAAGCGTGGATCATTGGGCTTCATCTCCTCGTCAAGAATCGTGGTAATATAAAGGTCTCCCCTCTGACGGCGGTTGCGCTCCACGTCAAAATATTGGCGGCGGGCTGTCTGGTCACGGAAGGCCTTTTTCTTATACCATTCTTTAGAGTCTGCGGTCTCATAGCCGAGAAATTCCAGCTGTTCAAAGGCCGCTTTGCTTTTCAGTACGAACTGCTGCCCCAGCTTGCCCAAGCGCATGGCATTGCACAACTGGCGGTAAGAGATTGCACCGTTGATAAAATCGGATGCAAAGGAAAAATAGCTGTCATCTGCCCTGTAGCCAATGATGATATCAGCAGACTTATAGTCGAGGTGAAAAGTGTTCATCAGGTATTCTTTGGCTTCTGCGGCCAGCGGGGCAGAAGTATCGAATTCGCGGTTCTCCAAAAGAATCGTCAGCCAATGCAACATCGTGTAACCGGGATCGTTCAAATCCAGAATGGTCAAACCGTCGCATTCGATTTTATACCGGTTAGCGTAGCCATTGTGGTCGATGCCAACGCCCCACTCTTTGGCCATGTTGGGGTTCTGAGTGCAGTAAAAGCCGATGCCATAGTCATTGTAGGGCTTGCCATAGCCGAACTTTGGCTTTTCAATCATATGATCCGAACCGTGATAAATTGTTTTTTCCACAGAACCACCTCCTCGCTCTAATTATACTCCCGCAGGAGTACATTCGCAAGAGCTTTATATGAGAATTACGCTATGCACAACACAAGATGTTTTCTTTTCGCTTTGATCAACCCGTTCTTGTGCTTCCTGATGGATTAGAGTATAATGAATACAATGATATTTTCAGGATTCCCAACAAGGAAGTCTCGCAGGAATATGTCAATGCCCTCAGCACGATGAACTGGCACGGTGTGACGGCTTCAGATATACAAAAAATCGCCAATGCATGAGAGAAAAATCTCTCACGTTTGGCGATTTCCTTTTTACACTAAAAGCACTCTTGCTCTGCGCTGTACCTCTTTTTCGATCATCTTCAAGCGATTTGGCGGCAGATTATAACGTGTCGCTCTGCGGTCAAAATGGAAATCCAGCAGCTTATGGAGCATTGTACGGTGACGAGGTTTCACTGCACTCTTTGCAGCTGCAAAGAAATCATCGTATGCAAGTGGAAGCAGTGTGCGGGCATATTCATCAAATGCTTTCTGGTTGTCCCAAAGATCCGTTCCGCCCAGACTGAACAGCGAGTTTCCGTGGTCAAACAGCGGTGCGGGTGCCGCAATCGTGTTGGTCTTATTATCTACCAGCACACCAAAATTTCCATAGTGGCGGTCAGTGTTGCAGATGATCGCATCAAAGACCAGCATATCTTCCAGCGCATCCACAAAGTTCTGACCTAACGTCTGATAATACGCAAAAATTGCTTTTATTCCACCTTTGGACACAAGCTGTCCGATGGGAATATAAGAATACTCTTTGCTGGTGAACAGCTCACACTTGGAACAAAGCGTCTTTTTCAGGTCTTTCGTCAGAGTGTAGCGAATTGCATTTACACCCATTGCCTGCGCAACTTGATAGGCGTACAGTTCCGAGTACGGTTCAAACCCCAGATTGCTGAACCCTGACGTGCCACCTTTATAAAGATAGATTTTTCCGTTTTGTCTGCGCCAGCATTTTGGCAGCATCCCGTTGGTCGAGAACTCCGGGCAGGACGCAAGCGAAGTTCGTATGCTGCTGCCATATCCTGTAAAGGCGATTGCTGCCAGCACCTGACTGAATCGGTTATCGTAAAGATTTACTTTTTCAAAGGTGTCACCGGAGCCCTCTGCATCTACCCAAAAGCAATCATTGAGTGAAAGACCTTTATTGGCTGCAATAATTCCAAGCGGTCGATTCAAAGAAAGCCCCACCTTAGAGAGCAGAGCGTCTACATACGCTCGGTTCTTCGGAATTGCGCGATGCCGCAGCCAGCGTTCTACACCATCTTCTGATACAGTCAGGTTCAAAGGTAAAAAGGAACGGTTTTCTTCGTAGACCTTTATAAAATGGAGGCCAGTATCTGCACTGTCCATGTTTGCTTCAAAGGTAAGCAGCGGCAAATCAAAATGCCGGATGGTGTAGCGCACAGCGATTTCTCCTTTCATCCATGATCTTTTCCTTTATTGTACGGCATCAGAATCCGAATGAAAAGCACCACCGTCATTCTGCACAAAATCCAAGGATAAAATTTTATGCCAAAAAATCTGCAAAAATCGGGTTTTCAGAGCCATTTTGCCGTTCCTCTCCGAATTTTGCTACAGATTTGCTACAAACTTGCTACAAACGACTGAAAAGGGGGCCTCCTACACGTTTCATTATCAATATGCAAAAGTGAATCTGCTTCACTTTTGCATATCAAAAAGCACGTAGATACAAGAAAAAGCCGCTTACCTTCTCAGGTAAACGGCCTTCCATTTGGTGGAGCATTGTCCACGGCACTCGAACCCAACACTTCCTCACGGGTGACCGTTTTGGCATCATCCGTGAAGT
>ERZ791601.623-NODE-623-length-26857-cov-3.156817_pt1 | contig 26857 bp, 19 predicted proteins | sample MGYA00509967_ERZ791601 | MGnify/ENA primary metagenome ERZ791601 (study PRJEB30046, sample SAMN00791930) | human gut metagenome | study: EMG produced TPA metagenomics assembly of the A metagenome-wide association study of gut microbiota in type 2...
CCATGTGTTCAACCTAGTTCATAAATATGTGTCCAGAATTCTGGGTACATATCAAGTGTGTCTGCAGGGGATTTTATTTTTTGTACGCTGTGCGTCCGTTAGAAAATATGATTACATCTTCTCCGGCTCGTCATACTCGACACCCTTCGTGTCGACGGTAACGGTCTTGATACGCTGGTCTTCAAGCGGGCGGTCCATGTAGTCGGTTGGAACATCTGCAATCTTATTCACGATATCCAGACCATCCACGATTTTGCCGAAAGCAGCATAGCTTCCGTCGAGATGCGGACTATTCTTGTGCATGATGAAAAACTGCGAACCGGCGGAGTTCGGCATCATGGTACGTGCCATAGAAAGAACACCCGGTTCGTGCTTCAGATCATTCGCAAAACCATTCTGTGCGAACTCTCCGCGGATTGAATATCCAGGACCTCCTGTACCATTTCCGTCCGGGCAGCCACCCTGGATCATAAAACCATTGATGACACGATGGAAGATCAATCCATCGTAAAACCCTTTCTTAATCAGAGAGATAAAATTCTTTACTGTGTTTGGTGCGATATCCGGATACAGTTCAAATGTCATAACATCGCCGGATTCCATAGTCATTGTAACAATTGGATTACTCAAATTTATCATCCTTTCTTGTAATTTTATCTAAAAGATGATAGTATAATACCATTATTGTAAAATTACATCAAGTGTGTAATTTTTTAAAAAGTTATGTAAACTAAAATGCAAAGAAGAGGTACGAAAAGTGGGAAAAACGGTGATTCGAGTCGTGAAGGGAATCATATTGTTGGTGGCGATTGTCACACTTGCCAATATGACCTATAAACATATACGAACCTATTACGATGATTATATGGACGAATACAAGGGAACGGAGTCGACACAGGGCGAAGATGTAACTGTTACGATTCCGGAAGGCGCATCTGTCAAGGAAATCGCGCAGATCCTGAAGGACAATGGATTGATCAATTATCCGCGTGCATTTACAAAGCGTCTGCAGGACTCTGAGTACCGTGGCAAGCTGCATGGTGGTACATACACCTTGAATACTGGTATGACAACCTTGCAGATGATGGCAGCCATGAGCCCGACATTCGAGGAGGATCAGCCAGTCGATTATCTGGTTGTGCCAGAGGGCTTTACGGTAGAGATGATAGCAGCGCGGTGCGAAGATCAGGGAATCTGTTCTGCAACTGAATTTTTAAATGCATGCAAATCGGTTACGAAATCTGATTTTGCATATCTGGCAGACATACCGGCAGGTGCCAATGTCAATTATAAGGTACAGGGCTTCCTGTTCCCGGCAACTTACGATATTTATGAGTCGACGACAGCGGAATCATTAGTCGATTATATGTTGAGAACGTTCGACAACTACTATACACAGGAACTGCAGGATCGTGCGGCAGAGCTTGGATACAGTGCATTTGAACTTGTGACGAGAGCTTCCATTGTAGAACGTGAGGCAAAGGTGGATTCAGAACGTGCGACGATTGCAGGTGTTATCAACAACCGTCTGAAAGCAGAAATGCCTTTGCAGATGTGTCCGACTGTCTTATATCCATTGACCGATGGAATGTATGACAAGAGTCAGGTTCTGTACGAGGATCTGGAACTGGATTCTCCATACAACACCTATAAGAATGCCGGACTTCCGGTAGGACCGATCTGTAATCCGGGACTGGCATGTATCCAGGCCGTATTGTATCCGGAAGAGCATAATTACCTGTATTACCATGTTGGCGACGAAGATGCAGGTACACATATCTTTACAGAAAACTATGAAGATCACATAGATACACAGATTATTGGTGGACCAAACGGCGTGACACCGGATGGAGAAGCATCCACCGAGGAATCGACAACCGAAGAATCACAATAGGAATAAATAATGTATTAGGAGGGACGTTATGAGAACTTTTAATTTTAGGGCGCGAAACATCGGCGAAGAAAAATATCTGTCATACACAATGGGCGAGGATTGTGAGTTAGATGAGGATGTTTTGGATTACTGTCAGGATAATGCGCCGGAAGAACTGATAGAGATTATCTATGAAGAAGATGACGATTACGATTATCTGACCTACCAGATCACGGGCAAGACATCTCTGGAGGAGTACATTGCGCAGGAGCATGATTGCGAGAGCGTACTGCTCATCCTGCGGAATGTTGCACAGGAGATGATTTCCTTGAAGGAGCAGGCGATTCCACTTTCGTATGTATTGCTGAATCGTGGATTTATCTACGTGGATGCTGAGAAGAAGACAGTACAGTTCCTGTGCCTGCCAATCGAAAGCAAGGGCGCACTTTCTGTAGAATTCAAGAGCTTTGTACGCCAGCTGCTTGCGAACATGAAATACGATGTGGAAGAGGATCTGAATTATGTTGGTAAGCTCCTCACGTATATCAATGGAGATAACTTCAATCTGCGTGGCTTGATCGGACTTGCAGAGGCGTTGATGGAAGAGGAAGGAATCAGCTTCGAGGAGGCTGGCGCCATTGATGCAGACGGTGTAGAAGTTGTAAGTGCAGAGGAAGAAGCACCGGCAGAAAATATCAGCGACATCATGAATAGCCTGCAGGAAGAGGATGATACACCACTTCCGGAGATCGGCGACGATGAAGAAGACGAAGAGGAAGAAGCAGAGGAGCCTGCAAAGGAAGAGGAAGAACTGGAAAGTATCCTTCCAGCTGGCATGCAGGTAAAGGAAGAAGAAACACCGGTAGAGGAGAAGGTGGCAGAACCGACAGAGGCTGTCAAGGAGACACCAGCACCTGTCGAGGAAGCACCGGCACCAGAGCCAGTGATGGAAAAGCAGGAAGCACCAGAACCGGAACCAGTAGCAGAAAAACCAGAGGTTCCCCCAGCTGCAGAGCAGATCCTGTCACAGGTGAAGCCAGAGGGGGCAACAAATGGTGGCGAGAAGCTGCAGTTAAAGACAAACAAGAAGGAATCCGATATCAACCTGATCAAGGATCGGATCAAGGAGCTGGTTGGAGAAGTTCCATCTGCAAAGCCGACAGCACAGCCAACCAAGAATATCCAGACATTGGAAGATCTGGATCATTTCTTAGACAAGCCACCTGTGGTTAAGCGGAATGTGGTAAAGGTAAACCGTGCGGCAATCATCCAGCAGACAGAGGCTGAGATGGAGGCAGCTGAGGCAGAAGCAGCAGCTGAGACAGCAGAGTCTGCTGAACCGGAAACAACCGTACAAAACGAAGAACCGACAAGCGGACAGACAGAAAACATCAAGGTGCCTGTAATCGAGGATATCTACGATGACATGAACATTGAGAAGAAAAAGGACGATGAAAAGGACAAGAAGCCAAAGAGTACATCTATTTTGAATAAATCTGTAACAGAGCTTGTAAAAGATGCCGTTGGTGCTGTGAGTGCAGCGACTGTAGCAGCCAATTCGCCGAAAGCATTGCCATATCTGATCCGTGTAAGTACGGAAGAGCGTATCATGCTGAACAAGGCGATCTTCAAGATCGGAAAGGCAACCAGAGGTGTGGACTATACCGTTGGCGGAAACGGAGCGATCAGCCGTCAGCATGCATTTATCATTCAAAAAGATGGGGTATGTTATATCAAAGATAACAAGTCTACGAATCATACATATGTGAATGGAAAGCGTGTAGAGGATGGGGTAGAAGAAATTCTGACACATGATTCTCTCGTAAGACTTGCAGATGAAGAGTTTACATTTAAGATTCGCTAATTAGGATGATCATATCATGAGGAGGTAGCAAATGAAGGGGTTAGAGTTGAATGTAACAAAACAAAACGGAATGACATTGGTGGAGTATCAGCTTGGAGCAGCAGATGTCTATGACGACAGAGTGTCAGACAAGGTTGCACAGCTCGGAAATATTATTCCGTTCCAGTACAAGGACGAGGATGGAAAGAGAAGTATTGTCTCTTATGTGCATCATGACACTTCTCTGGAAGTGATGCTGCGTCAGACATTGAAGAAGGCAGATGTACTTGCAATCCTGAAGGGACTGTTGTGTGCATTTGAGATTGGTGCAGCAGGTGTGCAGATCTGTTATCTGGTACGCGATCTGAATTATATCTATGTAGATCCTGAGAGCAAGGCAGTAAAGTGCATTATGGTTCCTGTAAAGCAGGATCCGTTGGGACAGTCTGATATCCCGGATTTCTTCCGAAATATTGTGTCACATATGCGCTTTGATGAAGCAGACAAGGATGATTATGTAGCAAGAATCCTGACCTTGATCAATACGGATCATTATTCCAATATGAAATTAAAAGGACTTGTAGATGCGGAGATGGAGAAACTTGGTCTCTTCTATACAAGAGACGAGGGACTTAAGAAGGAAGCAGATACAACCGCAGCTCCGGAAGTACAGAACCAGAATGTAAAAGTAAATCGTGTCGGCGTGATGAACAACATGCGTCCACAGGGTATGCCAGCGATGGGACAGCCAATGGGACAGCCGGTACCACCGATGGGCAGACAGCCGATGGGGCAGCCAGTACCACCGATGGGCAGACAGCCAATGGGGCAGCCAGTCCCACCGATGGGCAGACAGCCAATGGGGCAGCCAGTACCACCGATGGGCGGACAGCCAATGATGGGACAGCCGGTACCACCGATGAACGGACAGCCAATGGGACAGCCAGTACCACCGATGGGCGGACAGCCAATGGGGCAGCCAGTACCACCGATGGGGCAGATGCCGAAGCCAGAAATGCCAAAACCACAGGCACCAGCACCGGAGGCACCAAAGCCAGAGATGCCGAAGCCAGAAATGCCAAAGCCACAGGCACCAGCACCGGAGGCACCAAAGCCAGAGATGCCGAAACCAGAAATGCCGAAACCGGAAATGCCAAAGCCAGAGATGCCGAAACCAGAAATGCCAAAGCCACAGGCACCAGCACCGGAGGCACCGAAGCCAGAGATACCAAAACCGGAAATGCCAAAGCCACAGATGCCACCAATGGGACAGCGTCCAGCGATGGGCGGACAGCCGATGATGGGGCAGCCAGTACCACCGATGGGTGGACAGCGTCCTCCGATGGGACAACCAATGATGGGGCAGCCGATGGTGGGACAGATGCCAAGACCACAGGCGCCACAGATGCAGAACGGCAACCTGATGGGACAGCTTGGCGGTGCACGCCCGATTCCACACTTTGTGCGTAAATCAACTGGTGAGATCATCAATATTACAAAACCAGAATTTATCATCGGTAAGTCAAAGACGAAAGCCGATTATGCAATAGAGAACAACAGCGCAATCAGCCGGGAGCATTGTATTGTAATCCAGCGCGATGGCGTGAACTATATTAAGGATAACAATTCTACAAACCATACCTATGTAAACGGGGTAGAGTTGCAGCCGGGTAAGGAAGTGCTTCTGAAGCATAAGACAGAAGTTCGATTGGGAGATGAGGAATTCACATTCCTTCTGAGAAAAGGAGAGTAATATGGAGTACATTGCAACATATCACACCGATGTAGGTACAAGAAAAGAAACGAATCAGGACTCTCTTGCAATCAAGGTTGTGAACACAAAAGAGGGAAATGTTGCATTTGCAATCGTGTGTGATGGCATGGGAGGACTCGCAAAAGGCGAGGTTGCCAGCAAAGAGGTAATCGAAGCATTTTGTACATGGTTTGATGACACACTGGTGGATGAAATCCAAAATGGAACATTCACAGAGCAGAATCTTGTAAAACAGTGGGATGATATTATCCAGACTCAGAATCGCCGGCTGGGCGCATATGGAGAGGAAAATCATTTGCAGCTTGGTACGACGGTATCTGCAATCCTGTTGTACAAGGATCAGTATTATATTGTGCATGTGGGCGACAGCCGCGTGTATGAGCTTACAAAGACAGCGAAGCAGCTGACAAACGACCAGACATTTATCGCAAGAGAACTGGCAGCGGGACGTATGACACCGGAACAGGCAAAAACCGATCCGAGACGAAGCGTACTGTTGCAGTGTGTCGGCGCATCACCGGTTGTTGAGCCGGAATTTACAAAGGGAACTGCAACAAGAAATGCAGTTTATATGCTCTGCTCAGACGGATTCCGTCATGTGATCACACCGGAGGAAATCATCGAGAAGATCGGACCGGGTGAGGCGACGGACGAGGAAAAGATGAAATATGGAGCAATATATCTGACAGAGTTAGTAAAGAACCGTGGGGAACGTGATAATATCACAGTAGCAATGGTTCGCACGATTTGATTTAGAGAGGGTTTGCCATGACGAAGGAAGGAACCGTACTAGACGGAAAATATGAAATTTTGGCAGAAGTTGGTCGAGGTGGTATGTCCATCGTGTACCTTGCCCGTGATAAGCGTTTGAACAAGCAGTGGGCGGTCAAGGAGATCAAGAATGATGGAAAGAAATCCGCAAAGACGTTGCTTAAGGGATTGGAACGAGAAGCGAATATTCTGAAGAACGTAGATCATCCGGTGTTGCCGCGAATCGTAGATATCATCAATCAGGATGGAACAATCTACGTTGTTATGGATTATATCGAGGGTGATACGATTCAGGATCGATTGAAGAAGGAAGGCGCGCAGCCACAGGAGTTGGTGGTAGAGTGGGGCTTGCAACTTGCAAGTGCATTGAATTACCTGCACAACATGAATCCACCGGTTATCTACCGGGATATGAAACCTTCGAATGTCATGATCAAGCCGGAGGGCGGCGTAAAGCTGATCGACTTCGGTACAGCAAAAGAGTACGAGATAGAGAACAATGCAGATACAACCGCACTTGGTACGAGAGGCTATGCAGCACCGGAACAGTTCGGTGATTCCAAGGGACGTGGTATCTACAATACAGATGCAAGAACAGATATCTATAATCTGGGCGCAACCCTGTACCATATCGTAACAGGAAAGAACCCATGTGAGCCACCGTATGAGATCAAACCGATCCGTGAGTGGAACCCGATGTTGTCCTCTGGATTGGAGAAGATTATCTTAAAATGTACACAGGCAGATCCGAATGACCGTTATCAGAACTGTACGGAGCTGATGTATGCTTTGGAGCATTACGATGAACTTGACGACAGCTACCGGAAGAAGAACAAGAAGAAGCTTGGGCTTTTTGCAGCAACCGTGGCATTGGCAGTTGTATCCGGTATCACAGCCGGAATCGGATATTCCGGGATGCAGCGGATTAAGCTGAACAATTATAACCAGTATATCGAAAATGGTATGAATTACTGCCGGGAAGAGAATTATGAAGCAGGAACGGCGGAATTCAAGAAAGCAATCGAACTGGATGGCTCGGAGGAAAAAGCTTACGAGCAGTACATACAGGCATACATTGATGCTACGAACAAGGCGGAGGAAGCCGGAACGGAATCTACGCTGAATCTGGATGATGCGTTGACGTTGGTTTCCAATCGAATCAGCAGTAAACATGGTGGTGTTGAGAAAAACAGCGCAGTGCTTTACAAGCTGGCACTTACTTATTTTGAGGAAGAGCGTTCTTACAGTCAGGCAGCCAAATATTTCGGCATGATTGACGAGAAGGACGAGGAATATGGAAAGCTTGCAGGCTTTTACAAATCCATTTCTGAGCTGCGATCTGACAGTACGTCGGATGCATCAGAGCTGATGCAGGCGGTAAATGATTTCGCAACCTACAACGAGAACAACTTTACGAACCAGGAAGCAACCAAGTTCGTAAACTATCGTATTATCGGCGAGATTTACAGTACAAACGTCAGCAAGGATGCGGAGACAAGCATCGCAGAACAGGCAAGTACGGTGATGGAACAGGCGGTTGCAGATCTGGACGAGTACACAGGCAATGATCTGGACGAAGAAGCAGTTATGGATATGAATTATCGTTACGATGATAACCTGATCATGATCTATGAGCAGCTTGCCAAGGAAAATGCAGATAATGAAACAGTTGCCAATGGATATTATTCGATGGCAATCAGTTATTGTGAAGACTATATTGGAATCCTGAAGATGAAGGTAGACAGCGATCCGGGCATTTCGCTGGGTGGTTCCTCTGTCAACGCGTATAACCAGTCTTATTACAATAAGATGATGACGGAAGCACGTTGTTATGATGCACAGGGCAAGACAGATGATGCACTCAAGATATACGAAGCCGCAGAAAAGGTATTCGGTACAAAGAACGAGTGGAGCGACAACGTATATGCAGAGCATCTGGATTATCTGTATCGTCTGTGTGAGGCACAGGAGCAGGATCCGAAGCTTTGGACGACGAAGATTCCAGATCTGACAAAGAAGCTGATTCAGGTATTTGATGATGGTGGTAACGTTCTTGGCATCGACAGCAATAAAACATGGTACAAACGAAAAGATACGTTGCAGATGTTGAAGGACGGTAGCTATGATATCAGCGAAGAAGAAGCGACGCAGGCACCGGATGCAAATTCCGATGATTCGCAGTCAGCAGAGATGGGAGAGTGATCAGCATGCAAAACGTATATGAGATATGTTTCTATGGCGGCTTGGTACTGGCGATTCTCCTTCTGATTGCGGCGATCGTGTTATTCATTGTATTGAAGATACCGAAGGTAATTGGAGAATTGACCGGAAGTGCTGCGAAAAAGGCAATGAAAGAAATGCAGGATGGTACAGCGAGTCCGGGCAGCGTAGCGAAGAAAGAACAGGAAAAATACTACAACATGGGAAGTGGAAAGATCACTGCGAAAGAAGCGGTTTCTACGCGGGAGGATCGTAAGGCTAATGGTAACGATTCCACCGAACTGTTGGAGAAATCAAAGAAGAAAGAAAAGAAGTTTGAAGAGACCGACATCCTTCGTCCGGGCATCAATGATTATGATACACCGGATGATGGCGAGACAGAAGTACTCGGTTCAGGTGCGGATGATGAGGCAACAGATGTGCTTCGTGATACATCGGCAGGAGATGACGGAGCAACGGATGTACTTCGGAATGACGAAGGAGATGACGGAGCAACGGATGTACTTCGAAATGACGAAGGCGATGACGGGGCAACGGATGTACTTCGGAATGACGAAGGAGATGACGGAGCAACCGATGTACTTCGGGGAGACGATGCAGACGATGAGGATGCAACCGACGTTCTGCGGATGGACGATGATGACAGTGATGCAACCGATGTATTGCGTGCCGACGATGACGAGGAAGGTACAAGCGTGCTGACAACCGGAACATTAGCGAAGAAGGTAAAAGTAATTTACAATATAGTAGTTGTTCATTCAGATGAAAGTATAGAGTCGGGTAGGTGAGAAAAAGGATGAAAAGAAAAGAAACAAAATCAAACAATTCAAAACACCCGGTAAAGAAGCTCATAGCATTATGGGTTGTCTTTGCTCTGCTGATTGTACCATTTGCAAACCATGTCGGTGATAAGAATGGCGCGAAAGCAGAAGGGGGGAGTGCAACTGGAGGTGTAAAGGTTGTCACAGATTCGTCCGTAGGTGTAACCGTGGATGTATCTGAGAAGATACGAATCAACAAAGATGATACAGGCGCTATTGTGCCAGGAACCTTGAAAAAAACAGTATATCTGTTAAAAGATGTACAGAGTGTAACGAAATTAAAATTGCCAGAACTTAAAAGCAATGATACAGATTTGGCTTTGTTGGGAGTTACTACTGCTTTTGGTGTAGATGCTGAAATCCCTTCAGAAATTACATCTTCATTGCGCCCATTGACAAATAATGGAGAGACAGACTTACAGGATGATGCCGTTAAAGAGAGTCGTAAGATTGGAATCTATGCAAGAGCGAAAGATACGGAATCTTGGAAATTGCAATATGTAGTGAATGTTGTATGTTTGGATACGGTATTTACAGGTATTGCGGGACTGTATGGTGATAACGCGCACACAGATGTGCTGACAGCGGATCGATATGTAAATGAAGCATATATAGGAGTATGGGTAGATCCCTTTAATATACCACCTAACACAAGCTTAAAATATTATGTAAAAACAGTCAATCCTGCAACGTCAGAGGAATTAGTAAATGTAGCAAGTTATACTTGGAATTCATGGGATTCTAAAATTTCTGCAGATGCAGAGAATAACGGAAAACAAGTTTACGCATATGCGGCATTGATTGATAATGCATCATCACAGGTTCTGGAATATATAGAAGCAGGCACTGCTCATATAAGCAACGATGCACAGGCACCAACGATCTCAAAGGTTACAGAAGAGCAGTCAGAAGATGGGAATGCATACGCTGCATTTGATGCAGGACATACAGATGACAACGGCGTATATTATGGAAACAAAGATTATTATCGTTTCACTGTAAAGGTAGAGGATGTAGCAGCAGAAAATCAAAATGCATCTGGAGTAAAAAATGTTACTGCATATTTGAATGGCGATACTTCAAAGCCATTTTCAGCCAGCAAGAATGCGACAACGGGTAATTATGAGATCGCAATTCAGAAAACAGATTTAGGAGAAGGCGATAACACAATTACAGTGACAGCCGAAGATAATAAGGGAAATAAGTCAGAAACATTCACATATCCGGTAAAACTTCATCAGGTTACGGACTCTACAGAGATTAAGAGTGTTAAATTCTTAGGTGAGGATGGAGATCTTCTTATAAGTGATGCAATCATCCGTGAGCCAAAGACGATTGAAATTACACTGGAATCTACCAAAAATGTAGGCAAGGTAGAGGTAAAAAGTGGAGATGATGTTTCTTTTGCAGATGTAGCTCCAGTTACAAATGCAGAGAGTGTGAAACGTGTATATTCTGTTACAGCGAAGATTCAGATCCCAACAGATGCAAATATTGCATCTACAAACTTTTCTGGATTGAAGATTGCTGTATATGAAAAAGACACAAATACAATACTTTCAGATAATAAATCTATAAAAGATATCATGTACGATGCAACTGCTCCAGAAGTAAAAAATCCGGTTATCCAGAAGAAAAAGAATGGAAGCAGTACATGGGAAGATGTAGCCGATGGCAGTTTAGAAACAGCGATTGTTACAGAACTGGATACAGAGTATAGATATATGGTAGAAGTAACCGATGATTTGAGCGGTGTCGCGAAAGTAAGCTCAGACAAAGGAGACTTCACATTTGAATCGGGTAATAAGTATGTATTCAATATTCCATCGGGTGAGCTAAATGTGACTCTTCCATATTCGGTCGCAGTTTCAGCAATAGATAACGCGGGCAATCCATCAACGACTTTGACACTTCGTGGAGTTACAAAGATTGATGATACCCTGCGCGTAGATAAATGCGTGATTACGGATGCAGATGGAAACGATGTAACAAGCGATGTTCTGGCAGGAAAGAATACCAATAAAAAGTATCAGCTGCAAGTGACTGCAAGCTCTGCTTACGTTGTGAAGAAATTTGAACTGATTGCAGGTGGTACGAATGACCAGGTAAAGGATGTTGCTGACTCTGATAATGACAAAAATCCAGACAGTCATCGTTACAGCACAACGGTGAAATTTGAATTGCCTGCTAAGACGGATATAAATGCACAGCTGGATAGTATGTATCTGAATGTGACAGATGGAAATGCACAGAAGATTCGTTACCCACAGGATGCATCTAAAACGCTTGGTACAATTTTATATGACCGTACGAATCCAACCGTATCGATCAATGAGGCAAACGATAGCACATGGTATAAGGAATATACAATCAATTATACGATTACTTCTGGTGATAATGGCGTGGAATCGCCACTTGCAAATGCCGGTTATTCTCTGGCAGGAAGCAAGGCAAATGTAACAGACAAGGAAATCGCATTGAATGGAACACAGACTTCTGTGAATGGAAAGATTGCGATTCCAGAGTCAGCAGGAATTACAGGTACATCTCTTGTGTTTAATGCACAGGATGCAAGTGAGAACCTGCTTCCAAACAATCTGTATAAGATCAAGGTCGATAAGACAAATCCTAAGGCTGAATTGACAGTCAATGGAAAGACAAACATTACACAGCCATTGGATGGCGAGGTACTGATCAAGACAACGGTATCGGATAACCTGACAATCAATCAGGCGACAGTTACAGTCAAAGGACCAGACACCGATGTGACAACAAATCTGAGTGGAGCAAAGGAACTGGTGAATGTCAGCCAGGAAAACAGCTTTACATTGAATAACCTGATTGGCAAGAAAGCTGCAGACGGCGACTATACAGTGACAGTCAATGTGTCGGACAAGGCAGGAAACATTGATTCCAAGACGATGAAGTTCCGCGTGGATAACACAATCCCGGTTGTCACAGCAAAGATTTCCGGGGGTACAACTGCTGGCAAGCAGCCGGGCAAGAACTTCGATGGAACTGTTTGCGATTACTTCTATCGTTCTAATGTAACGGTAGAGCTTACTTATGAGGATGAGAATATCTCAGCTTCCGGAGTAAGAGTAACAGATAATAACAACATGGTAAATGTAACATGGCAGCGAATCGGTACATCTAACAAGTACCGGGCAAGCTATGTTTCAACCGGTATTGGTGCACATGTAATCAAGATCAATGCACAGGATAATGCAGGCAACAATGCTGTTGAAAAGCAGGTTGTATTTATCAAGGATACAGAGGCACCGAATATTGCTGCAGTGATCAATGGAGGTATGGTTTACTCTGAGAATATGGGCGTTGTTGATCTGACTTCCGATGCAACGGTTGCTTTCTCTGTAAGCGACGCAAACGAAGACGTACATGATTTCAATTACCAGTTGATTAAGACAGTACCGGATCAGCTTCCGGTAACCGCGGATGTATTGAAGACAGATAACCGGGTATTTGGCTATACAGATGAGGCTGATTATCAGGTAAAGGTATATTCTGGGGACAAGGCAGGAAACCGAAGTGCAGAAAGAAATGTACAGTTCCGTGTTGATAAGACAGCACCAGAACTGCAGATTACAGGAACTGCTTCCGGTTCGACACTGAACGCAGGAACAACCCTGACATTTAGTATGACAGAGGCATTCTGGTGGGATGCATCTGGTACGATCACGATCACAAGAAAAGCAAACGACAGTGTGGCAGAAGCCGCTTACAAGACCATCGACTTCAAGCCAACTGCACGTGTGACAACGATGACAGAGACACTTAGTGAGACAGGTGAGTATCAGGTAACATTTACCGGTAAAGACCGTGCTGGACATACCGCAGAGGCAACCAGCTATACGGTAAGAATTGATACAGGCAAGCCAATCATTACGCTGAGTGGCGTGTCAAATAACGACAAGACAACAAAGCAGGTAGAGTTCCAGGCACAGATCGAGGAGGACTTCTATCTGACAAAGTCTGTAACGATTCAGGCAACAAGAACATATCTTGATCCAACATCTTATAAGGAAAAAACAGAGGATCTGCAGATTACCGGATATAATCCGACAGCAGCAACGACGCTGATCCGAAACACATTTACAGAGGATGGTATTTATAAGATTCAGATAAACTGTAAGGATGCCGCAGGTAATGAGGATACACAGGAGGTTTCCTTCACGATTGATAAGACAAAACCAGTGATTGATCCAAAGGTCATGAGCGCATATGAAGGAACTCTGACATCCTTTGCATGGGATTACGATCTGAACGACATTATCTATGACCTGACTGTCTGCGATGCACATATGTACTTGAATGGTAGCGAGTATGACGGAACATCCGAAGTCGAGGACGGCGCATATGAGATGAAGATTACAGCCGAAGATGAACTTGGAAATGCAACTGAGAAAACAGTAAACTTCAATCTGGATACAAAGGCACCAACCTTTATTGTAACGGGTGTAGAAGATGGAGAGATCAAGAACGAGCAGTACGACATCAACGTATCCCTTCAGTTGGATGAGGATACTCTGGATGAGGTAACGCTCAATGGTTCTCCAGTTGAGATCAAGGACAATGCTGCAGCGATTACAGTTACGGAAAAGGGCGACTATAAGCTTACAATGAAGGCACATGATGATGCCGGAAATGAAGCAGAACAGACGATCAGCTTTACATATGGAGAGAAGAGTCATGTACTTCTGTATGTATTGATTGGTGTTGGCGTTCTTGCAGTGCTTGGCGGTGGAATTGCAATTATTCTGGCAGCAAAGAAGAAAAAGAATAATTAACCGGAGATAAAACCAGGTTACACAGGCAGGAGCATGGAAACATGCTCCTGTTTTGCTTGCAAACTACCGCTGGGCATATTATAATCAGAAAAGCGAAAACGGTAACAGGGAAAATTGGTAGGAGGTTGGCGCATGGTAGACGTTGCGATGCTGACAAAGCAAGGGGGAAGAGATCACAACGAGGATTACATACGGAAAGCAACATACGAAGAACAGCTCTGCCTGATCTTGTGTGATGGACTTGGCGGGCATGCCTGCGGGGAAATAGCATCGGAGCTGGTCGCAGAAAGCATAGCAAAGGGATTTGAAAAACAGGGCTACTATGCCGGATTTTTCAAGGATGCATTGGAACAGGCACAAAAAGAATTACTGGAAGAACAGGTGCGGCGGGAGCTGTGCAACTCCATGAAGACAACGGCAGTTGTGCTTGTAATCACACCGGACCTGATACAGTGGGCGCATATCGGGGACAGCCGGTTGTATCGGATTTACGAGAATGGAACAAAATATCAGAGAACGCGTGACCATAGCTTAGTACAGATTCTATGCGATACCGGAGAGATCAGGGAATCCGAGATCCGTACGCACGAGGATCGGAACAAGCTGCTGCGTGCGATGGGCGCACAGTGGGGGACGAAAACGTATGATATAAGTGCGGTTGTGGAGCGCGGAGAGACACAGGCGTTTGTGTTGATGACGGATGGTTTCTGGGAGTATGTCTATGAGGAAGAGATGCTTGCCACATACAAGGAAGCGTCCTCTGCACAGGCTTGGTTAGATGCAATGGGAAAATACGTGCTGAAGCGGGCAGACATGACAAAGACGGATAATTATTCTGCAATCGTTGTCTGCGTGGAGGAATAAAGAAGATGTTTCGGGCAGTTGTATTTGATATGGATGGTGTCATTACGGACACGGAAAAATTATACAGGAGATTTCAGTTAGAGGAAGGCAAGAAGCTGGGAATCCCGGATGATGTGATGGTCGTTGCCTGCGAGCGTATCGCGGGTGGCACGAAGTACACAAACAAGAAGAGCTTTGAAGATGTCGTCGGTATGGGAATTGATTATTTTGATTTTCGGGAAGCGGTCGTGAACAAGCTGGACGCGCATATCCGGGCACACGGTGTGGAACTAAAGCCGGGCGTCGCAGATACATTAAAATATCTGAAAGAAAAAGGTGTTAAGGTTGGACTTGCAACTTCTACGGTGCGTGAACGTGCCACGGGATATCTGAAGGCGCATCATATTGACCGGTATTTTGATGAGCTGGTGTTCGGAGATACGGTTGCACATGGTAAGCCTGCACCGGATATTTACCTGAAAGCGTGTGAGATGCTGGATGTAAGACCGGAGGAGGCAATCGCCGTGGAGGATTCCATCAACGGAATCGTATCGGCGGGGCGTGCCGGCATGTATCCGGTTATGGTGATCGATCTGATCGAGCCGAACGACACCACGAAACAATACGCTAAGAAAGTATATGAATTCGGACGCATCGACCGTCTGAAGGAGTTAATATAGTGTCGAACAAGACTACTATGTAGATGGAAGATGTATGTAGATATGATTCTAAGACAGACCGTTGAAGCACGCTGGCACTTAACGAACGTAGTGAGTTTAGTACCATTGCGTGCTGAACCGAGCGAGAGCGTGTCTGTGTAGAATCATATCTACATACATCTTTGGAATAAAATATATCTTGTTCGATACGAGAATAATATGGAGGACAGAAAAATGAGTAACATGAATTTGCTGGTTGTTATTTTGAAACATGAGGATCTGGTAAGCGAGATCTGTAAGGAACTGGTAGAAGAAGGGATTCATGGAGGTACGATCGTTGATGGTACCGGTATGGCGAGTGTTGTCGAGAAGATGGATGACCTTCCGATCTTTGGAATGCTTCGTTCCATCCTTGCGGATGATGACGATCATGAAGTGGTAAAGATGATGTTCTTTGTCGTAGATGATGAAGAAATGAAGAAGGCACGCAAGACGATCAACGATGTGATCGGACTGGACAAGCCGAACACCGGAATTATGTTTGCACTTCCGGTATCATTTGTGGAAGGCTTAGGTGCGTAATCATGGATTTGAATATTTTAACGTATTTAGGGATTATGTTGCTTGCAGCACTGATCGCAGGCAAGATTGTCAAGCAGATGAGACTCCCGAATGTGACAGGATATCTGGTAATCGGATTGCTGATTGGTCCGAACTGTTTGAAGATTTTGAGTGAAGAATTGATTGACAGTATGGACCTGGTGACAGAGCTGGCGCTCGGATGCATTGCTTTTTCGATTGGTGCGGAGTTTAAAACAACCTTTTTGAAGAAAGTAGGGAAAGCCCCGCTCGTGATAGGAATTACAGAAGGTGTGGGAGCAGTACTTGTTGTAGATACAATTCTGCTTCTGCTCGGATATAATGTCAGCTTTGCACTGGCGCTTGGCGCGATTGCATCTGCGACGGCGGCAGCATCTACGATGATGATCGTGAAGCAGTATAAAACAAAAGGCCCTGTGACAAACACCCTGCTTCCGGTCGTGGCACTTGATGATGCGGTGGCATTGATTGCATATGGACTTTCGATGGCAGTAGCCAATGTGATCAGCTCAAGCGGAAGTGCACCGGTAAGCAAGCTTCTGATTGCCCCTTGTGTCGAGATATTCGGCGGTTTGTTATTCGGCGCGGTGCTTGGTGTCATCATGGCACTGCTGGTGAAGTTTTACACCGGTCGGGGCAACCGTCTTGCAATTACGATCATGATGATCTGTCTGTGCGTGGGCGTTTCTGATATGGTAGGATTTTCGTCATTGCTTGCATGCATGATGCTTAGTACGATCTTTGCGAATATTTCAAAGCAGAACGACAAGATCTATGAGCCGCTGGACCGGATCACGCCACCGATTTACATGATGTTCTTCATCTTGTCCGGAGCATCGCTGGATGTCACGGTCATTGTATCTGTCGGAGTTGTTGGAGCGGTCTATGTCGTAGGTCGTATCATTGGTAAAGCGCTGGGGGCAGCGTTCGGGGCGAAGATCTCGAAGGCGCCGAAGGTTGTCCAGAAATGGCTTGGTCTGACGCTTGTGCCGCAGGAGGGCGTGGCGATTGGTCTTGCCACATCGGCAGGTAAATCGCTGCCACAGTATGCCGCGCAGATCCAGACGATCGTGTTGTGTGGTGTTGTTATCTACGAGCTGATAGGACCTGTCATTACGAAGCTTGCATTGAAGAAGGCAGGGGAACTCGTGGAGGAACCAAAGAAAAAAGCCAGTGCGAAAGCGTAAATAAGTGAAATAGAAAGTAATAAACGCAACTCATTTTTCATATATATAACCAAAGCAAGTGGGTATGGCGGTCTGCCACACCGGACGAATGGGAGTCTATATGGAAAAACGGGTTGCGTTTTGTGTTTTAAAGGCACTGGTTGCAGCGTACATTGTGACCGGGCTTTTGCTTTTAATTCTGGCATTTGCATTGTATAAGCTGGGATTGAGTGAGAATGTTGTAGAACTGGGTGTTGTGTTTATCTATCTGTTGTCGAGTGCCATCGGCGGATTCTTCATCGGTAAATGCATGGAAGTAAAGCGGTTGTTGTGGGGCGTGTTGCTCGGATTGTTCTATGCGGTGCTCCTGCTTGTGTTATCTTTGATCGTGCGTGGAAATGCACAGGGAATCATACAATCCGGGTTGCTTAATACATTGATCTGCCTCGGTGGAGGGGCAATCGGTGCATTTCTGTCATAAAACATGGCAGAAATGCGTATTTACAAGTAGAATGTAAAAAAATAATGATGACAAATGACAGGACATGTGATAAAATATCCATTAATAATGCTAGTAGGAGGCGATAAAGATGAAGAGAATCAAAACTTTGACAGAAAAGACAATGAAGAGCACTGTAGTTAAGGGTGGTTGCGGCGAATGCCAGACATCTTGCCAGTCAGCATGTAAGACAAGCTGTACAGTTGGTAACCAGAGCTGCGAGAACAACTAATTACAGATAAAGAAAGTGTAATACATACACTTCGCACAAGAAAAGGGGATATCCTGCGATGTCCCCTTTCCTTAATGAATAAGAGAAATAGGAGTGACTAAGAAAGTGGTACACCAGTACAAGAACAATGGGTATAATATCGTGCTTGATGTGTGCAGCGGCTCCGTACATGTAGTGGATGACCTTGTATATGATATGATTGCGATGTACAAGGATAAGAAATTCGAAGAGATTGAACAGGCAATTTTAGAGAAGTATGGAGATACCTATAGTAAGGAAGATATCAAGGATGCGTATTCCGACATTTCCGAGTTAGAAGAAAAGGAACTGTTATTCACGGAAGATGTGTTCAAGGATGTCATTATCGATTTTAAGAAGAGAAAGACCGTAGTCAAGGCGCTTTGCTTACATATTGCACATGATTGTAACCTTGCCTGCAAGTATTGTTTCGCAGATGAGGGAGAATATCATGGTCAGAAACGGGAACTTATGAGTCTGGAAGTTGGCAAGCAGGCGATTGACTTTTTGATAGAGAATTCCGGAAACCGTGTAAACCTTGAAGTTGATTTCTTCGGCGGTGAGCCGTTGATGAACTTTGATGTGGTGAAGGAAATCGTAGCATATGGGCGAAGCAAGGAGAAGGCGGCAAATAAGAACTTCCGTTTCACCCTGACGACAAATGGTATGCTGTTAAATGATGAAGTCATTGATTTCTGCAACAGAGAGATTTCAAACGTTGTATTGAGTCTCGACGGCAGAAAAGAGATTAATGACATGATGCGGCCAACCAGAAATGGAAAGGGAAGCTATGACATTATTGTGCCGAAGTTCCAGAAGTTCGTGGAGAAGCGCGGCGATAAGAGCTATTATGTGCGCGGTACATTTACGAGAAACAATCTGGACTTTACGAAGGATTTTGAATTGATGACCGAGCTTGGATTCAAGGAGATTTCCATTGAGCCGGTTGTCACACCAGATGAGAATGATTATGCGATCCGCGAGGAAGATTTACCAACGATTTTCGAGCAGTATGACAAGCTGGCAGTTGATCTGATCCGCCGGCAGAAGGAAGGAAAACCAGTGACATTCTTCCATTACAAGCTCGACTTAAATGGTGGTCCGTGTGTGTACAAGCGTCTGTCTGGATGTGGTTCCGGTACGGAGTATCTGGCAGTGACACCAACTGGAGATCTGTATCCGTGTCATCAGTTTGTTGGACACGATGAGTTCAAACTGGGTGATGTATTCCATGGTGTAGAACGAAACGATATCGTGGAAGAATTCAAGCTTTGCAATGTCTATGCCAAGGACAAATGCAAGGATTGCTTCGCAAGATTTTATTGCAGTGGCGGCTGTGCAGCGAATTCGTATCAGTTCCATGGCAATATATTAGACGCATACGATGTGGGTTGTGAATTGCAGCGGAAACGTGTCGAATGTGCCATTATGATGAAAGCAGCTCTGGCGGATGACGAAGAAGACGAAGCGGCAGAGTAAAATAAATGAAGGAGAGACAAAAAGATGAAGAAAACAAAAAGAAAAGCAGTCATCAATCTGATTATTTTCTTCCTGCTTCTGGCTGGCGGTATCTATATGGCAATCGCTGGTGTAGGACAGAATGAATCCGGTAAAACTGCGAATGTTCCGTTGGGACTGGATCTGCAGGGCGGTTTGTCCGTAACCTATGAGATTCAGGATGAGAAGCCGACAAGCGACGAGATTAAAGCAACTGTGGATAAGCTGCAGCGAAGAGTCGATGCGTACAGTTCAGAAGGTGAAGTGTATCAGGAAGGAAATGACCGTATCACAGTTGAGATTCCGTTAAACACAGAGAAGGTAGATGCGCATGACGTATTGGATGAACTCGGTCAGCCGGGACAGCTTCTGTTCCTTGATTCCGAGAACTATACAATCTGGCAGCAGAATCAGAACAATGGTACGAACGATGCATACGAAGCAGTTCTGACAGGTTCTGATATCAAGAACGCACAGGCAGGTGTGGACGACAGTGGTACAGTGAAGGATTATGTTGTACAGCTTCAGTTTACAGATGAAGGTGCGCAGAAGTTTGCAACTGCAACTGCAGCCAATATTGGAAAGCCAATCTATATCATCTATGATGGAGCCGTTGCAAGTGCTCCAACTGTACAGAGTGCAATCACAGATGGTAATGCAGTTATCAATAAGATTTCCAGCTATGATGAGGCAGAAAGCCTTGCATCAACAATTAAGATTGGTGCGCTGCCTCTGGAGTTGAAGCAGATTCAGTATAATATCGTTGGTGCAAAGCTTGGTCAGAAAGCAGTATCAACAAGCTTGATCGCCGGTGCGATCGGTTTTGGCTTGGTATGTATCCTGATGATTGTACTGTATCGTTTCCCAGGATTTATTGCCAGCTTAGCACTGACAGGTTATGTTGTATTGATGCTTTTGATTCTGAGCATCCGACACATCACACTGACACTTCCTGGTATTGCAGGTATTATCCTGTCAATCGGTATGGCAGTGGATGCGAATGTCATCATTTTCACACGTATCCGTGAGGAGATCTCTGCAGGCAGCGGTGTGCGTGCGGCAGTGAAGGCAGGTTTCTCCAAAGCGCTTTCCGCGATTTTGGATGGTAATATTACAACTTTGATTGCAACCGTTGTTTTGATGATCCTTGGCTCTGGTAGTATCAAGGGATTCGCGGTTACATTGATGCTTGGTATTGTCCTTTCTATGTTTACCGCATTGTTTGTGACAAAGATGCTTTTGAATTCGTTCTTAGAGCTTGGCGTACAGAATCCAAAGATGTATGGTAAGGCAAAGGAGCCAAAGATTCACGGATATGTAAAGAACTTCAAGATTTGTGGTGTTGCTTCTTTGATCGTGATCATTGCAGGACTTGCGTTCCTCGGTGTAAACCATTCAAGAATTGGCAAGTCATTAAATTACAGTCTGGAGTTTACCGGTGGTACATCAACAACTGCTACTTTTGCAGAGGACGATGTATATACACTGGAGCGTGCAGAGTCTGAGGTTGCACCAGTGATAGCAGAAACAGCGGGTATTGATGCTGGAACGATTCAGATTCAGACAGTAGAAGGAAACAATCAGGTTATCTTCAAGACATCCGAGCTTACAGAAGAGCAGAGTGCAAAGATTGACGACCTGTTGAAATCACAGTTTAAGGCAACAGAAGTGGACAACCAGAGTATCAGTTCTACCATCAGTGGTGAGATGAAGAAAGATGCAATCGTAGCGATTGCAGTATCTTCTGTATTGATGCTTCTGTACATTGCGTTCCGGTTCTCTGACGTGAAGTTTGGTGTCAGTGCGGTGCTTGCTCTTGTACATGATGTATTGGTTGTATTTGCGGCATACTCCATCGGAACACTGTCCGTTGGTAATACATTTATTGCGTGTATGCTGACAATCGTAGGTTACTCGATCAACGCGACAATCATTATCTTCGACCGTATTCGTGAGAATATGCGGACACAGGATAGTAAAGAAAGTCTGGAAGAGCTTGTCAACAAGAGTATCGGACAGACATTTACAAGAACAATTTATACATCCCTGACAACCTTTATCATGGTATTTGTATTGTTCGTGATGGGCGTAACTTCTCTGAAAGAATTTACATTCACATTGATGCTTGGTATCGTGTGTGGTGCTTATTCATCTGTATGTATCACCGGACCACTCTGGTATACAATGAAGAAGAAATTCTCCAAGAAAAATGCATAAGTAAAATAAGGTGGGGCTGTTTCGGCAGCCCCATTTTTAAGTGAAGAAGAGAGGAACACAGATATGTCGGAGTACAAAAAAGAAGAATGGCGGGGGAAACAGCCAGCCGCAGATATCCGCGCACTGGCAGAGCAGTTCTCGATCAGCCCGATATTGGCGCATATCATCGTGAACCGGGAGATCACGGAGCCAGATGCGGTTGCGTGTTATCTGAGTGATGATCTTGCATACACTCATGATCCAGCGTTAATGAAGGACATGGACAAGGGCTGCCAGATTATGAAAGAAAAGATTTGGGCAGGAAAGAAAATCCGTATTATCTCCGATTACGATGTAGATGGCATCACATCGAATTATATTCTGTATCAAGGGCTGCAAAAGGCAGGGGCAGATGTCTCTTATGATATCCCACACCGGATCATGGATGGGTATGGGATGAATGTACGGCTGGTGGAAGCGGCATACGCCGATGGCGTGGATACGATTATCACCTGTGACAATGGAATTGCGGCGGAGACCGCAGTCACCCGGGCGAAAGAACTTGGAATGACGGTGATCGTTACGGATCATCATGAGGTGCCGTGCGAGGTGACGGAAAACGGAGAAAAAAATTATCTGTATGTGAACGCGGATGCCGTGATCGATCCGCACCGCCCGGATTGCGCATATCCCTACAAGGACTTATGCGGCGCTGGTGTGGCGTACAAATTCATCCGGCATTTATACCGGGTGACGGAGCTTCCGTGGGAAGACGAAGATGCCTATATGGATATCTTAGCGCTTGGTACGGTGTGTGATATCATGCCGCTCACAGATGAGAACCGGATCTTTGTCAAGCGTGGACTGCGGAGACTTACGAACAGTACGAATCTTGGAATCAATGCGTTGAAGAAAGCGTTAGGTCTTGATGGAAAGCCAATCGAGGTGCATCATTTGAGCTTCCGGATTGGTCCGAGTCTGAACTCGACCGGACGACTGGAAAGTGCGAAAGAGGGCGTGGAGCTGCTGCTGACCGATGATCCGGCGCGGGCGGAAAGCCTGGCACAGGATATGGCGAAGCTCAACGAACTGCGGAAGGAGATGACCGACCGCGGTGTGCGGGCGGCAACGGACTGGGTGCGAAAGGATATTCGCATGATTCCGACCGAAGATGGTGTGAAAGAAAAGAAAATCGGGGATGATAAGGTTATCGTCCTGTATATGCCGGGGATTCATGAGAGCATCGCGGGACTGATCGCGAGCAAGCTGAAGGAAGCATTTTACCGTCCGACGCTTGTTTTTACCGATGCGGAAAATGGACAGGGACTGAAAGGCTCCGGGCGTTCGATTGAGACGTATAATATGTTTGATAAGCTCTGTGAACATAAAGAGTTGTTTGTGAAGGTTGGCGGACACCCGATGGCGGCGGGCTTTACGATTACGCGCGAAGCACTCGAACCGTTACGCGAAGCGTTAAACCGGGATTGCAATCTGACAGACGCGGATCTCGTCGAGAAGCTGTATGTGGATGAATCCTGTGCCATCAAGCAGCTGACATTGCCCCTCTATGAGGAGCTTGCAAAGCTGGAACCATACGGAACTGCCAATGTAAGACCATTGTTCGGTATCGTGAAAATGGGTATCCGATCGATCAAAATGGTTGGAAATGAAGGGCAATACGCACGTTGCACGTTTGTCGATGGCAATGGCACGCGCATAAACGGCATGGTATTTCGTGGAAAAGAGCTATTGGATAACATAAAAGTGTGGTTTGGAGACAAAGAATGTGATAAAATATTGAAGGGTTTACAAAACCATGCACTGATTGATATTCTGTATCATATGAAGAAGAACGAATTCAATGGAACCGTTTCGATTCAGATGGAGCCGGTATCAATCCGGAAAAGCGTATATTATGAGACATCAAAATAGAGCATAAGTGAAGGTAGGAGGAGCGCAAATGAAGAGTGTAAAGGATTATATCATCAGTATTCCGGATTTCCCAAGTAAGGGGATTATATTCCGAGATGTGACAAGTGTACTGGAAAGCCCGGAAGGGTATGCACTGGCAATTGATGAGCTGAACAAGCTGTTAGATGGAGTGGACTATGATCTGATCGCAGGTACAGAATCGAGAGGATTTATCTTTGGCGCACCACTTGCCTATATGAACAAGAAGGGATTTATCCCGGTTCGTAAGAAAGGAAAGCTGCCACGTGAGACAGTCGAGATGAGCTACGATCTGGAGTACGGTTCTGCAACGATCGAGATCCATAAGGATGCGATCAAGCCGGGCGACAAGGTTGTACTGGTCGATGATCTGATAGCGACAGGCGGTACGATTCAGGCAGCAGCCAAGCTCGTCGAAGAGCTGGGTGGTGAGGTAGTAAAGATGATCTTCTTGATCGAGCTGACCGATCTTGGAGGAAGAAAATTGCTGGAGGGCTACGATGTAGCATCTGTTGTACAGTACGAAGGTGAGTGATTTTTATGGCGGATACAACCTATAAGATACCACATGATACACTGAAAAAAGAAATCAGTAAACCGGAGGATTTTACGCCGCCGGAGGAATTGTATAAAAAATTGATTGCTACCATTCGCGCGTATCGTCCGACGACGGATCTGTCGGAGATCGAGAAGGCGTATAAGATTGCAAGCAAAGCGCACGAAGGTCAGAAGCGAAAGTCCGGGGAACCATATATTATTCACCCGCTTTGCGTGGCAATCATTCTGGCAGAACTGGAACTTGATAAAGAGACGATCGTAGCAGGAATCCTGCATGATGTTGTAGAGGATACGGTCATGACGCGGGAGGAGATTGCAAAGGAATTCTCCGAAGAGGTAGCACTGCTTGTCGATGGCGTTACGAAGCTGACACAGCTCGATCTGTCACAGGATAAGATCGAGGTTCAGGCAGAGAACCTGCGTAAGATGTTCCTTGCGATGGCGAAGGATATCCGTGTCATCCTGATCAAGCTTGCCGACCGTCTGCACAATCTGCGTACAATGCAGTACCAGTCACCGGCAAAGCAGATCGAAAAGTCGCGTGAGACGATGGATATTTACGCACCACTCGCACACCGTCTTGGTATTTCCAAGATCAAGGTCGAACTCGATGACCTCTCCATGCAGTATCTCTATCCAGAGGTATACAAGAACTTAAAGGAAGAGATCACCACACGACTGAATGCGAGCGAGGATTTCATCGTACAGATGGTAGAACAGGTTAAGCAGTATATGAAGGAAGCTGGCATCGAGGCAGAGGTAGACGGACGTGTCAAGCATCTGTTCTCCATCTATAAGAAAATGATCACGCAGAATAAGACGCTCGACCAGATTTACGATATTCATGCAATTCGTATCAAGGTCGATACGGTACGGGATTGTTATGCGGCACTCGGAATTATTCATGAGAAATACAAGCCAATTCCGGGACGTTTCAAAGATTATATCGCAATGCCGAAAGAGAACATGTACCAGTCTCTCCACACGACATTGATTGGACCGGGTGGTCGTCCGTTCGAGATTCAGATTCGAACCTACGAGATGCACCGTACCGCGGAATATGGTATTGCTGCACATTGGAAATACAAAGAAGGCGGCAGTGGCAAGAACGATAACGAAGAGCAGAAGTTAAGCTGGCTCAGACAGATTCTGGAATGGCAGACCGATACGACAGATAACAAGGAATTCATGAACGCCATCAAGACAGATTTGGATCTGTTTTCAGATCAGGTGTATGTATTTACACCAGCGGGCGATGTCAAGAATCTTCCGGCTGGTTCTACACCAATTGATTTTGCCTACAGCATTCATACGGCGGTCGGAAACAAGCTGATTGGTGCGCGTGTCAATGGACGGCAGGTGCCGATTGAGACAGAGCTTCATAATGGTGATCGTGTTGAGATTATCACATCGCAGAACTCCAAAGGTCCAAGTATGGACTGGCTGTCTGTGGTAAAGAGTTCACAGGCAAAGACGAAGATTAACCAGTGGTTCCGGCAGGAGAACAAGACAGATAATATCCAGCGTGGTAAAGATGCGATGGCGGCATACTGTAAGACAAAGGGTATCGTGTTATCGAACCTTTTGCAGCCGGAACTGCAGGAAAAGGTAATGAAGAAATACAACTTCCTGACATGGGATGCCGTGCTTGCATCAATCGGACATGGCGGACTGAAGGAAGGACAGGTTGTCAACCGTCTGCAGGAAGAATACAAAAAAGAAGAAGCGAAGAAGATCACAGAGGAACAGATTGTCGACAAGATCAATACACCGGGCAGAGGCGAAAGTCACAAGCATGCCAAGGGTGGTATTGTAGTCAAAGGTATGGACGATGTTGCAGTGCGTTTTTCACGCTGCTGTGCTCCGGTACCGGGTGATGAGATCGTCGGTTACATCACGCGTGGACGTGGAGTATCCATTCATCGTACCGATTGCGTAAATGTTCTTTGCATGGATGAATTTGACCGGAAGCGTCTGATTGAGGCGGAATGGTCTGAAGATCTGTTGCAGAATCAGAAGATGTATATGACGGAGATTAACATCTACGCGAACGACAGTAAGGGACTGGTGTTCTCGCTGTCGAAGATCTTCAATGAGGAGAACATCAACCTGACAGGTATGAATGTCCGTGTCAATAAGCAGGGCAAGGCGACGGTTTCCGTGAAGTTTGAGATTCGCTCGAAGGAGCAGCTCAACAAGCTGATCGCGAAGATCCGGAACGTGGAAGGGATCATCGATATCGAGCGTACGACGGGGTGATTCATAAATTTACAAAATGGTAGAGGAGTTGAACGCAAACTACGCAATTCTATGCAGACGCGCTCTCGCTCGGTTCAGCACGCAGTGGTACTAAATTCGCGACAAAGAGCAGTCGCTCATTAAGTGCCAGCGTGCTTCAACGGTCTGCATATGAATTGGCAGATTGTGTCCAACTCAATCTACAGATTGTGGTAGATGCAGTAATTTGTGAATATATATGCCATGTTAATCTTTACTGTATAAATATGTTTGGAACTTAGAAGTTCTTGA